>OLRJ01001499.1_pt1 | contig 19783 bp, 19 predicted proteins | sample 1672741 | NCBI WGS metagenome assembly OLRJ01 (sample SAMEA3136719, study PRJEB25190) | human gut metagenome | biome: human gut; feature: human-associated habitat; material: faeces | place: Austria | collected 2013
ACCTATGACCCTCTGCTTGTAAGGCAGATGCTCTCCCAGCTGAGCTAAGCGTCCATACATCAGTCTGTCACTCATTATAGCAAACTTTCTTGCTGAGTGCAACTCTTTTTTTCAGAAACTTTTGAAAAGTTTTTCGTTTTCTTTACGTTCCTGACGACAAGCAATATATTACCACAGCATCTAATTGCTGTCAACGATTTTTTCGGAAATTTTTTCGTTTTTTTTCGACAGCAGCTCGCAGGTACCCGAAGTGATATCGTTGAAAGTCTTTATTACCAAGTCTTCCGCCTCGGTTTTGCACCCTACGGTGACCTTCACTTTATCCATGTATTCCGTATGGATAATATGGAAGTCCCCCTGCTGCTCCGCATTATTTATTTTTGCCAGATGAGAATAGTCCAGTAAATACTCCATTACGTATCCGTCGGTTACGGTGCAGATGCCGGCTGCCTCCAGCCCTAATTTGGCGGATCCGGAATACGCCCGAACCAAACCGCCGGTTCCCAGCTTTACTCCGCCGAAATATCGGGTCACCACAACCACCAGATTGGTCAGGCCCTCTTCCACCAGCATGCGAAGAATGGGCGGCCCTGAGGTGCCCTGAGGCTCCCCGTCGTCGCTCATCCACTGCAGCTCCTGTTTTTCCCCGATTACCACGGCAGGGACGTTGTGCGTGGCATCCTTGTATTCTTCTTTTATCATGGCAACGTACGCCTGCGCCTCCTCGTAGGAATCTACGGGAGACACATGCGTAATAAAGCGAGAACGCTGGATTATCTGTTCCGCTTCTGCTTCTTTGTAAACGGTTTTATAGCTCATAATTACAAAATATACTTATCTACATCCACTTCACGGATTTTTTCTTTGAACTTCTCCTGTACCATTTCCCGGTCCACCAGAACGTGGGTGATGTCCGGATTCGGGAGCTCGTAGGAAACATCTTCCAGAAGGGTCTCCATGATGGTGTACAGTCTTCTGGCACCGATATTTTCCGTCTCCTCGTTCATCAGGAAAGCCATTCCGGCGATTTCGTCAATGGCATCATCGGTGAACTCCACCTGAACTCCTTCCGTCTCCAGAAGGGCTTTCTGCTGCTTGATTACGGCGTTTTCCGGCACCGTAAGAATCTGCTTGAAGGCTTCCTTGTCCAGGTTCTTCAGCTCCACTTTAATCGGGAAACGGCCCTGCAGCTCCGGAATCAGATCCGACGGCTTGGATACGTGGAACGCACCCGCACCGATGAACAGCATATGATCCGTCTTAACCGGTCCGTGCTTCGTATTGACCACGCTGCCCTCTACAATCGGCAGAATGTCCCGCTGTACGCCTTCTCGGGATACTTCGCCGCTGGCGGTCACGGAACTGCCGGAGGCGATTTTGTCAATCTCATCGATAAACACGATGCCGTTCTGCTCCGCATTCATCAGCGCCTCGTCCACCACCTGATCCATATCCAGCATGCTCTGAGCCTCCTGCTCCCGCAGAATCTTTCTGGCTTCCTTTACCGGCAGCTTCTTGTGCTTGGTCTTCTTCGGCATCATATCACCGAAAATATTTCCGATGGCGATGCCCATGCCTTCGTTCTGCATGTCCAGCTGGTTGGTGTTCGGCGTCACTTCCACGTCGATTTCCACCAGCTCGTTCTCCAGCTTTCCGTCTCTCAGCTCACGGCGAACTTGCTCCCTTGCCATGGCGATATCGTCTGCCGGCTTGGCGTTCTCCGCGTTCTGCTTGTTCTCGTACTCCTCCTTCTGGCTGGTATACCCGCCGCTGTTGAGGATGAAGTCGAAAGGATTGCTGCTCTCTCCGGACTTCTTCTTTTTCTTTGCATCGGGAACCAGCGCTTCCAGAATCAAATCCTCTGCACGCTGATCTGCGATATCGTATTTCTCATCGATGTGCTTCTGCTTCGTGATGCGAACGGAGGCTTCCACCAAATCCCGAATCATGGATTCCACGTCGCGGCCCACATAGCCCACTTCGGTGTACTTGGTCGCTTCTACTTTAATAAAAGGAGCTTCCATAATCCGCGCCAACCGTCTGGCGATTTCCGTCTTACCCACACCGGTGGGTCCCATCATCAAGATGTTCTTCGGTGTAATCTCTTCCCGCATCTCATCGCTGAGCTGGTTCCGGCGGTACCGGTTCCGCAGTGCGATGGCAACGGACTTCTTGGCCTCATCCTGTCCAATGATGTATTTGTCCAGTTCCGCTACAATTTCTTTCGGTGTCATATTCTTGATATTCATAGTACCGGGCACGCCTCCTTACAGTTTCTCCACGGAAATGTGGTCATTGGTATATACGCAAATGGAGGACGCGATTTCCAGGGATTTTCGCACGATGGATTCCGCATCCAGTTCCGTATTGTCGTACAGAGCCCGTGCGGCGGAGTACGCAAAATTTCCGCCGGATCCGATGGCAACCACATCCATATCCGGAACGATTACTTCGCCGTTTCCGGAGATGACCAGCAAATCGTCTCGATCCATTACGATCATCAGCGCTTCCAGGCTGCGAGCCCCTTTATCGGAACGCCAGATCTGAGCCAGATCCACCGCGGCCCGCTTCAGATTTCCGCTGTGCTCTTCCAGCTTTTTTTCGAACTTATCCGTAAGGGAAAAAGCATCCGCCACAGAACCGGCAAAACCGGTGAGTACGCGGTCGCCGTATATTTTTTTTACCTTCTTGGCGTTGTTCTTCATGATGGTGGTTTCACCCATGGTCACCTGTCCGTCTCCGCCGATGCAGATGTCTCCGTTTGGACGACGCACTGCGCAGATGGTGGTGGCATGAAATTCGATTTTACCCATTGTTATATCCTTTCTATACCCCTAAAATTATTCTTCTCTGTAGTCGCATCCGCTGTTGGAACACTTGTACCGATATTTTTTCGTGGTGTTTTCCATCAGCAGGGAACCGCACTTCGGACAGGTCCGGTCGATTGGCTTGTTCCAGAAAACCACGTCGCAGTCCGGATAACCGCTGCAGCCGTAGAAAATCCGGCCCTTCCGGGAACGCTTCTGCACGATTTCCTTTCCGCATTTCGGACATTTTACGCCGGTTGGAATCACGATGGCTTTGGTGTTGGTGCATTCCGGATAACCGGTGCACGCCAAGAACTGACCGAAACGGCCTTCCTTAATCGCCATCGGTTTTCCGCAAAGTTCGCAGACCTCATCACTGAGCACCACTTCCTGCTCGATTCGCTCCACCTCCGCATCGGCCCGGTCCAATTCCTTTCGGAAATTGCCGTAGAACCCGTCGATGGTGTTTTTCCACGGAAGCTTCTGAAGCTCCACGGAGTCCAGGTTATCTTCCATCTGGGCGGTGAACTGGGCGTCCACGATATCGGAGAAGTATTCCGACAGAATTTTTGTGACATCAAAACCCAACTGGGTCGGCATCAGGGATTTCTTCTCCTTCTTAACGTACCGCCGGGTCCCCAGGGTGGTGATGATGGTGGCATACGTACTCGGCCGGCCGATGTTCAGCTCTTCCAGGGTTTTTACCAGGCTGGCTTCCGTGAAACGCGGCGGCGGCGTGGTGAATTTCTGTTCCGTAATCACGTCCTGTGCCTGCAGCTCCTCGCCTTCTTCCAGCGCCGGAATATTCATACCGTTCTCGCCGGAGGATGCCGGATAGATTTTCTTCCACCCGTCAAACTTCGGTGTGGAACCGCTGGCCTTCAGCTCGTACTTGCCGTTTTTGATTGCCACCGAAACGGTATCGCTTACCGCCGGTGCCATCTGAGATGCCACGAACCGCTGCCAGATCAGCCGATACAGTTTGTACTGCTCCGGCGTCAGGGATTCCTTCAGCATCTCCGGATCCAGCGTCACATCGGAGGGACGAATGGCCTCGTGGGCATCCTGAATGTCCTTGTTTTTCTTGTTGGTGAACTTTCCGGAACCGATATATTCTTTTCCCATATTGGCTTCGATGAACTCGTGGGCCTGGCTTCTGGCACCCTCCGCCACACGAACGGAGTCGGTACGGATGTAGGTGACCAGACCGCGGGAGCCCATGCCTTTGATGTCCACGCCCTCATAGAGTTGCTGTGCCACCTGCATGGTGCGGCGAGTCGGGAAGTTCAATTTAATGGATGCATCCTGCTGTAATGTACTGGTGGTAAAAGGAGGATACGGGTTAGTCTTCTTGTCCTTCCGGGTCACCTTCTCCACATGGTACGGGTTTTCCTGCAGTTCGATTTTCACCTTTGCGGCGGCTTCGCCGTCCGGAATATGGATCTTCTTTCCGCTGCGCTTTGCCACCTGCGCCTTGAAGCCTCCGCCAAAATCCGCGAAGATGTTCCAATACTCTTCCGGGATGAAGTTCAGAATCTCCGTCTCCCGGTCACAGATGATCTTCAGGGCCGCCGACTGCACTCGGCCGGCGGAAAGTCCACGGCGCACCTTTTTCCAGAGCAGCGGGCTGATCTGATAGCCCACCAGACGATCCAGCACTCGCCGGGCCTGCTGGGCATCCACCAAGCCCATGTTGATGGCTCTCGGGTGTTTCAGGGCTTCTTTTACCGCCTCCTTGTTGATTTCATTAAATTCAATTCTGCATTCCGAGGTTGGATCGATACCGAGAAGATGGGCGATATGCCAGGATATTGCCTCCCCTTCCCGGTCCGGGTCCGTTGCCAGAAGGACGCGCTTCGCACTTGCGGCTTCCTTCTTCAGCTCCCGAATGGTCGGGCCCTTGCCCCGGATGTTGATGTACTCCGGCTCGAAATGGTTGTCCACATCCACCGCCAGCCGGCTCTTCGGAAGATCCCGAACATGACCCACGGACGCGATGACTTTATAACTGGATCCCAGATATTTTCCGATAATCTTCGCCTTGGATGGAGACTCCACCACCAGCAGAGTTCGGGCTCTGGATTTGGTTGTTTTCTTTGTTGTCTTTTTGGTTGTTTTCTTCTTTGCAGCTGTTGCCATTCATTATCTCCTCAAAAATATTTTACAACAGTTTATAGCATACCCCCAAGAAGGCTAATTTGCAAGGTGTATTTTTCCTCCGTGGCTGATGACTATGCCTTTAATTTCAAGCACGGTTATTATAGCACTGATTTTTCCAATGTTTTTGTTCATTATATGTGCAATTTCATTCACATGAATTCCATTATTCCGCTTCACGATTTCCAATATCGCCGTCTCGTCACCGCCTAATGCAATTTTCTTTTCACTCTCTTCCGGCAGCTCCAGGCCCATATCCAGGAGCACGTCCTTTACCACCACCAGGGGCACCGCGCCGTCTCGAATCAGCAGATTCGTTCCGATGCTGAACTGGCTGTTGATGTTTCCCGGCACCGCATACACCGTCCGTCCCTGTTCGCCGGCGAACTGAGCGGTAATCAGGGATCCGCTGGAGGACCCGGCCTCCACCACCACCACGCCCTCGCTGAGGCCACTGATAATTCGGTTTCGCGCCGGGAAAGAGTATTGGTTTCCGCTAAAATCATTTTCGTATTCGGAAATAACCAATCCTTTTTCGACGATTTCCTCCTGCAGGGGTTTGTTTTTCACCGGGTAATTCCGATCCAATCCGGTGCCCAGCACGGCGATGGTGCTGCCTCCCGCTTCCAGCACCCCGGTGTGGGCAAAGGTGTCGATGCCGCTGGCCAATCCGGACACCACCGCCAGCTCCGTCTTCCCGAAATACTTTCCAATCATCAGCGCAGTCTGCTTTCCGTACAGGGAATAGCGGCGAGATCCCACCACCGCCACCTTTCGGCATTCCAGCAGTTCCGGGTTTCCTCTGCAAAAAAGCTTTTTCGGCGGATTCGGAATCTGCCGCAGGAGCTCCGGATACAGCCGGGAATCCCGGTCGATTTCAAAGTCTTTTTTTATCATATTACGCCTCCTTCAATAAATATCCTCCGGCACCGTCCGGTAACTCAGCGCTTCCAAAATATGCTCGCCGCAAATGCATTCCGACTGCTCCACATCCGCGATGGTGCGGGCCACCTTCTGCACCTTTATCCAGGTGCGAGGCGACAGTTTCAGGTTGGTATACGCATTCTGAAGGATTTTCCGGCCCTCCGCCGAAATTTCCAGCTGCTGCACCTCCCGGTCCTCCAGCAGGCCGTTGGGCTTTCCCTGCCCCCTCGCCTCCGCAAAATCAATCGCCTGCATCACCATTTTCCGCATCTCTTTGGAGGAAAGGTTTTCATCGGGTTTTCGATTCAGCTCATCGTAGTGCACCTTCTCCATCTGAATCAGCATATCCATGCGCTCCAACATAGGGCCGCTGAGCCGCTTTCGGTAATTCTCGATTTCCCCCGGCGAACACCGGCACTCTCGCTCCGGATCTCCCAGGTACCCGCAGGGACAGGGATTCGTTGCCATGACCAACCGAAAATCGCTGGGAAACCGATACGCTCTCCCATGGCGGAAATGGGTGATTTCTCCCTCTTCAAGGGGAATGCGCAGGGCCTCGATGTTTTCCCTTTTGAATTCGCCCACTTCGTCCAGAAAAAGCACCCCGTTGTGGGCCATGGTGATTTCCCCCGGCACCGGGTAACTTCCGCCGCCCAGCAGTCCGGCCTTGCCGATGGAATGGTGAGGGCACCGGAACGGCGGCATCGATATGATTTCCTGTCCCTTCTCCAGTTTGCCCGCAATGGAGTAGATTATGGTGGTTTCCACCATCTGCTGCCGGGTCAGCGGCGGAAGGATGGAAGGAATGCGCCGGGCAATCATGGTTTTGCCGCATCCGGGACTTCCCATCATCAGGAGTCCGTGGTGGCCGGCCACCGCAATCACGGCCGCCCGCTTGGCATTTTCCTGGCCGCTGATATCGCTAAAATCCGCATATTCCGTTTCCCGAATTGCCGGCCGGACGCATTCGCCCTGCGACGGGATTTTTTTACCCTGAACCGCATCCAGGCATTCTTGAAGATTTCGGACCGCCCAAAGCTCCGGCCCGGCGCTCCCGCCTTCCAGCGCCAGCTCCGCTTCCGCCAAATTTTCCGCCGGCAGAACGACCCGCCGAATCCCCGCTTTTTCCATTCCCAGAATCATGGGCAGCACGCCTTCCACGCGGCACACGTCCCCCTGAAGGGATATCTCTCCAATAAAACCAATTTCACGAAGGGCATCGGCGTCCGCGTATCCCATGGCGCCCAAAATCCCCATGGCAATGGCCAGATCCAGATGGCTCCCGTTCTTGCGGATGCCCGCCGGAATCAAATTCACGGTCACCCGCCGCCGGGGATACTCGAAACCGGAGTTCAGGAGTCCGGACTTGATGCGCTCTCGGGATTCCATCACCGTGGTGGATGCCAGCCCCACAATGTTGACTTGAGGAAGTCCCGGACCGATATCCGTCTCCACTTGCACCGGAATTCCTTCGATGCCCTCGCAAACTGCTGTATGTACTACACTTATCATGTTGTCCTCCTTTGTTTATTTGAATGATTTGAGCGCTGCTGCTATACGGGCGCTCCGCGCGAGTTGTATATCTAGAGTGCTCTATTATATGGGCGCTTCGCGCGAGTTTAGCGATTTGAGTAATTTGAGTGATTAGGGCGTTCTAATTACATTGTCTGTCATATGCAATTTGAAATCTGATTCACTTCGATTTCTACTACATCAAATTGGACCCGTACGTTCTCCAATCGATTCATATGCATATAGTACCGGGCCGCCGCCTGCATCCGCCGGAGCTTCGTTTCATTTACCGCCTCTGCCGGATACCCGAAATCGTCCCCTCTCCGGGTTTTCACCTCCACAAAATGAAAGCAAAAATCCTTTTCCGCAATAATATCAATCTCCCCGGAGCGGCATCGAAAGTTGGTTTCCAAAATCTGAAACCCATCTTCCGCATATACTCTTTCTGCCATCTGTTCTCCAATATCTCCTAGTTTTTTACTGCCAATCATATTTCTCCTCCTGTCGGGCCGCCGGTTGGCCCGCCGCATGCCCCGTCGGTCTTCCGGTTGGGCCACCACTGCTTGGTCCGTTTGATTCTTGCCGCCTGTTGGTTCTTCCTTTGTACCATATTCCTGGAGGGGGATGTGGCGTTTCGAACAAAAAGGACTTTTCGCCCGGAAAAAAGTACCAAAATGGGGCATTTGTAAACCGGGCGCTCGGCGGGCCGGCCGGGAGGAAGGCGGCCCGGCCGCTAGAGTTCGCGCTCGAAATCCGAATTCATTGGCTTTCACGGGAGGCGAGCGCGAACCGAAGAAGCCGGCCGGCCGGGTTCAGAAGAGTCCGACCGCCAAAGTTCGCGCTCGGAAACCGAATTCATTGGCTTTCATGGGAGGCGAGCGCGAACCGGAGAAGCCGGACGGCTGGGTTCAGGAGGGACCGGCCGCCAAAGTTCGCGCTCGAAAACCGAATTCATTGGCTTTCACGGGAGGCGAGCGCGAACCGGAGAAGTCTCCCGGGCAGATTCCGGGCTGCCCGACCGCTAAAGTTCGCGCTCGGAAACCGAATTCATTGGCTTTCACGGGAGGCGAGCGCGAACCGGAGAAGCCAGACGGCTGGATTCAGGAGGGCCCGGCCGCCAAAGTTCGCGCTCGGAAACCGAATTCATTGGTTTTCACGAGAGATGAGCGCGAACCGGGAGGCCCCTGAGGCCGGGGGCAGAAGAGTCCGGCCGGGTTCAGAAGGGTCCGGCCGCTAAAGTTCGCGCTCGAAAACCGAATTCATTGGTTTCCACGGGAGGCGAGCGCGAACCGGAGAAGCCGGCCGAGTAGATTCCGGGAGGCTCCTGATGCTGGGGGCAGGAGGATCCGGCCGGCCTGTCAGCTGGGCCTTCAAAAAACAAAAAACTTTGAATCGGCGGACCGAAGCGTCCGCCGATTCAAAGTTTTTTCATTACATATTACATCCTATTTATAAGGAAGAAACTTACAGTTTCTCTCCCAAGGCGAAGCGGCGGATGGTCCGACCGACTCCGTCCTCGTCATTGCTTTCCGCTACGTAGTCCGCCGCCGCCTTCACCTCGTCCCAGGCGTTGCCAACGGCCACACCCATGCCGGCATAGCGAATCATGGGAATATCATTTCCCGCATCACCGAAGCTCATAATCCCTTCCCGGGGAATTTCCAGTTTCCGGGACAGAATCTCCAGGGCGTGGGCCTTACTGGAATTGATTCCGCCGATTTCAATGTTATTTTTCACGGACGACACCACATTGCAGTCCGGAAGAGCTTGGATTCTCGGACGCATGTCTTTTAGGCGGTCATCCCCATAAAAAAAGAAATTGATGTTTTCCAGAATTTCCCGGTTTTCCCGCATGAAACCGAAGATATCCGGAATCGGGGTACGGGTGGTTATCACGTATTCCTTGTTACGGTAGACGCTGCCGTTTACCCGAATGTCCTCGTAAAGCGCTTCGGAAATATAGGGCTTCCCATGACAGAAGGCCTCCACCATCAGGTGTTCTTTCAATGCCAGATCGATGGCCCGGTCCACCGTGGTGGGGGTGATGTAGCTGGAATAGATGAATTTTCCGGTGGTCAGATCGGTGATGTGGGCGCCGTTGGAGGAGATGGCGTACTGAAGACCCGGAATCGCCAGGACTTCTTTCGGCAGGGCGTCGAAGGCTCGGCCGGAGGCCACCACTACCTGAATCCCCGCCTGCACCGCTGCTTCCAGGGATTTTCGGTTGTAATCGGAAAGGCGGTTGTCGCTGTTCATCGTCGTTCCGTCCAGATCCAGTGCAACTAAACGAATATCCATATCGCTTTCTTTTCTCCTTTCGATACGGCTTTTGCATTTGAGGGTAAGAGTCCCGGCGTCCCCATGCAAATGCCGTCGTTCAAAAAACAGGAAAAAGACCACCGTGCAATTACGGTGGCCTTTCGAACAATCAGACTATTCCTCGTCCTGTGCTTCCTCTGCTTCATCGTTGTTCAATGCAGCTTTGATGCTCAGGCTGATTCTCTTTCTGTCGGAATCGATGTCCATGATCTTTGCGGTGATTTCCTGACCCAGGCTCAGCTCGTCGGAAACGTTCTCAACTCTCTTGTTTGCGATTTCCGAAATGTGAACCAGTCCGTCCAGACCTGCTTCCAGTTCAACAAAAGCACCATACTCTTTGATCTGTACAACCTTACCGGTGATGATTCCACCGATCTGGTATTTCGTACCAACCTGAGACCATGGTTCCGGTGTTGTCTGCTTCAGACCCAGAGAAATCTTACCCTTCTCTTCGTTGAGGGACAGAATCTTAACATTGATGATGTCTCCGATGTTCAGAACTTCCTGAGGATTCTTCAGCTTGCCCCAAGAAATTTCAGAAATGTGCAGCAGACCATCAACGCCACCGATGTCAACGAATGCACCGTAATCGGTAAATCTCATAACCTTACCTTCTACGATGTCGCCAACATTCAGGTTTGCCCATACTTCAGCAACCTGCTTATGCTTCTCTTCAACTAGTACAGCTTTTCTGGAGAATACCGCTCTGTTCCGCTTGTTGTCAACTCTCAGAACCTTGATATCAACAGTCTGGCCGATGAAATCATCGACGTTCTCTTCTGTGACAAAGGTGTCAGCGAGCTGGGACATCGGTACAAATCCGGTAACTTCCTTGTAAACTGCAATTACGCCGCCATTAACTTTCTTGCTCAGTTTAACGGAGAGCGTCTCCTTGTTCTCCATGGCTTCGTTGAGTTCTTTGTAATTCTCATTAATTTCCAGTTTCTTCTTGGAAAGAAGAATTCCGCCATCGTTGTCGTCCGTCTTCATGACTTTGGCCTGAACGGTGTCTCCCTCCTGGAAAACGTCCTTCAGAGACTGACCCTCTTCCAGGGATACTTCAGCCTTCTTCAGGATTCCGTCCTTCTTGCATCCGATGTTAACAATGACTTCATCTTCTGTTACCTGATGCACCTTACCTTCAACAACATCTCCCGGTCTTGGCAGACGCAAAGAATTCTCAATGTCATCCATGAAATCCAGCATTGGATTCTTTTCTGTGGTGTTTGTGACATTTTCGCTCATACTAGCAATAACCTCCTTAATTATCCATTCAGGTGTCGATGCACCCGCGGTTACACCTATTTTATTATATTTTGCGGCTTGTTTCAACTGTAAATCTGAAATATCTTGTATAAGAATTGAATTTTTACAATTTTCTTTCGCGATTTCGAATAATTTCCGCGAGTTGGAGCTGTGCCGGTCGCCGATGACCACCATCAATTCTACTTTTTTGGCCAAATCCCGACAAGCATCCTGACGCTCCCTCGTCGCACTGCAAATGGTGTTGTACAGCTCGTATTCGCAATTTTTGTCCTTAAAAACACCCAGAATCTCTTCCAGAATTTCCACCTTAAAAGTAGTCTGACATACAATCACCGGTTTCCGGCCCGCCTGAAACAGTTCCGGGTGGTTCCGGGTCAGCGCCTCTGCATCCTCTCGGTCCTGCAGAATGTGCCCCCGATAATCGCACCAGCCGTTGGTGGCAATGACCTCCTGGTGCTCCGGATTGCCCACGATGATGATGCCCTTTTCCTCGGCGTGCGCTTTGTGGACGATATCATGAATTTTTGTCACAAAAACACAGGTGGAGTCCACCAGGGCAACCCCCTTCTCCTCCGCCGTGCGATAGAACGATTCCGGTTCTCCGTGGGAGCGGATGATCACCACATCCCCCTCCGAGGCCTCCTCGATGTTCTGAATCATTCCCACACCCTTCTCTTCCAAGGCGCCGGTTACCGACCGATTGTGAATCAGCGGTCCGCAGGTGTACAGGGGACGCTTCTCCCCCTTTTCATTTTTCTCAATCTGTTCCATGGTCAAATCGATGGCTCGCTGCACGCCAAAACAGAAGCCCGACCGATCCGCGCGGATGATTTCCATTTCCGATTTCCTCCTACATCCATAATAGATTGATTATATATGAAGGAGGCTTTTTTTGCCACTGATTTTTGCGAGTCCGTCGCTGTTCTTTCGCCGGTTATTTTTCCCATTACTCTTCCGCCGAGCCTTCGCATCGAATCCGAGCAGCCTGAATCAGGTCCCGCAGTTTCTCCGGGTCATTGCTCTTCTGCAGGAGGTACCGCATCTGTTCCAGCAGCCCCTTCTCCTCCGGGACGCCGGGATTCAATATTTTTTCTATCAAAATCAGCCATTTCCGCAGGAACGGCTCCCCCTTCACATCGGGGTAAAACAACAACCGCACGGTTTTCCGACCGATCCGATGGTCCTTCCAATAGATTAATTCCGGCTCCAGCATGTACCGCTCCGCGGGAATCAGGTGATTTTCGTTCTCTTCATTTATGTCGTACAGAAGCTCCAGCAGACAGAATTTCTCGGCAGAAGGAAGGCGCTGCGCCATGCAGCGCCGGTAGCCGTTCTGCTCGTAGGACAGGTCGTAGACGCCCGTATTCCGAGAAACCACCATCCGCAGGAAGGTCCCCGCATAATCCTGAATCAAAATCTCAATCATGTACTCCGGAATGGAATGGCCTACAATCCGCCGGCTGAGCCGCTCTTCCATAGTGTCCTCCTTTCTTTTCCTCTACCCTCCGCACTTACTGCACGGGGTATATTTCCGCTCCTTCGCCACATCCTTTTCGATTTCGATGCACCGCCGCTCCAGTACCCGGCATCCGGACAGGTGATACCGAGAACCGTATTCCGGAAATACGTACACCCTGGTTCCGGACGCCGCCTCCTTGCTCCGGCAGACTCGGCATCCCGTGTATTTTCTTTTGACCGATTCCGTCAGTGCCACGGTTTTGGTTTCCGACCGGACGAAAGTGCAGTTTTTGTTGTGGTACTTCTCCCCATCCTGGGGAAAAATAAAGACGCCATCCGCCAGTTCGTTCCGGAATTCCGCCTCCGTCATGGCTTTGCAGTTTCGAACCTGCCCCACATAGGCTCGGGTCATCAGCGCGGAATCGTACCGGGATTGACTGAGGATTCCCAGGGGATTCCGGGTTTTCATGTCCATCTCCAGGTTCAGATAGATCAGCTCGTTCATACCGTTTCGGTTCTTGCGAAAGCCGTACTCCAGAATCCGATGGGAATCCAGGATGGGGTGATTGTCCCGGGTTCGCTCGGCCACCTCCAGCGGAATCAATGACTGCCCTTCGCCGTCCACCGCTTCGATGCTCCCCTTCCGAAATTCCGTGGCGGTGATAAAAGCCGCATCCTCGATGCAGGAATAGTACAGAACGATAGAGGACAGCACAATCATGGCGATGAGAAGTACGGGAAGGGTGATGGCCGCCTCCACGACATAGCTTCCCTTCCGCCAACCGCCGAAAGGATTCCGGGGTTTCCGCCTTTCCTTACCGATATTCTCTGCTGTATGCATATTTTTTTCCGTTAACATGAATCGCAAAACTCACCCCTCCGTAATATTCCGCCAGGTTAAAATCCCGGTAATACCGATATTTCATGTTAATCTGCAACAGGTCCATGAGGCGGCGCAGCCGGGTTTCCTCCGGCAGGACCAGAATCATGATCATCAGGTACTCTTCGTAATCCAGCCCTTCTTCCACCACTTTTCCGGCAGACTTCCCGGCCGCCTCCGACACCTCCCCTCCTTTCTCCTTCAGCAGCTTCCGGGAATCCTCGTCTAATTTTTTTTGCACCTCCTCGTCCTTCAGAATTCCCTCGATGCCCGTGTTCCAGGTGGCCGCGGTTTTCATCACCGGCACCCGCCTGCCCGCCAGCAGATTTTCCACGTCCTTCTCCGACTCCAGCGCCGCCCAGGCTTCCATGAGAATGCCCTGAGTCACCACCCCCATGGGGCCCGGCGAGATGATTTCCGCAATCGCCGTCACCACTTCCACCTTCTCCGGATCCTTGTACAGATAGGCCAGATTCAGCCCGTTCCGAATCAGGAAAAGGCGCCGCCGGCAGCTTTTCAGATTGGTCTCGTCGTTCGCCGCCCCTTTGAGAACGTACTCCCATTCGTTTCGAAAGTAATGTTTCTTGCCGTCCGCCGTTCGGCGATAGCTGTTCATGTACTTTCTCATAAAAACAATTTCCATCGGGACGTTCTTTACCGATCCGCCGCCGGGCGAAACGAATTTTCCGGACTTCAGCGCTTCAATCACCGAATCCGGGGAAAAAGAACTTTCCCCTTGGGCCGAAGGCAGGGTGTGAAGCACCACCGGATTTTTGATTTCCCGTGGAAGGTTCTCGGCCTTTTGCTTCCCTTTATTCCCAGGCTTCTCGGACGCCGCAAGGTCCCCCCGGTCCTTTCTTTTTTCCTTCTTCAGCAACACTTCCAGGGACTCCGTCCCGAAGCTGTTGGCCATGACTCTCCGGAAATTCTCCGGTTCCGACAGCTCATAGCCGTTCAGATCCGCCGTGGCCGACAGGCTGCGCACCTGAAGCCGATTGCTCAGGGAATAGTGCATGTAGTATTCCAATTTCCTCGCCACCTCCGGATTGTTTCCGTAGAATCCCATGATGCCGTAATCCCGGAGGAGGTGCCGATCGTATTCCGACAGGATCCCCCGGGTCCACACGTTTCCGTAACTCCGGCAGATGCTGTTCAGCGTCATCTGTCGGATCACTATAATAGAAGAAAGAATCGCCATGCTAAGGGATACCGAAATCATCGCCATCAGAACGGTGGCGGAGCCTTTTCTATTCTTCATGAAGCACTTCCTTTGCTCGCACCAACAAATCCTCGTTAAACTCGTAGGACCGAATTTCCAGCCGGCATTCCGGCCGCGTCCGCAGAATGCCCGCCGGCGCCATCCGGACGCTTTCGCTCTTCCGGTATACTTTTATCACCGCTTCCCGGTCCGAATCCCAGCGCCGGCAAGCTTCCTTGTGACCTTTCACCCCGGTTGCCAAAATATTAAGATAGAATACAAAGAGATTTAGAATTAGCAATACCGCTGCGGTAATCAGGGGAATGGCCACGGCCGCCTCCACAAATTCATTTCCCCGGCGACTCTTCAGAATCCCTTTCATGGTCAGAACTGGCCCGCATCCAGCTTGGAGAACACCTCGTTGACGAATGCGGTAATCTGGGATTTGAAAATAATTCCCAGCGCCACCGCAATGGCCACCAGTATGGCTACCTGCACCATTTCCATTCCTCGCTTCTGTTTCAACAATTTCATCATCGCAATTACCTTCCTTTCAAACAAATCATTTCCTCACATCACCAGAATCGCCGGCGCCATGGTCACCACAATCAGCAGAATCAGCAGCAGGCCCAGGGGCCCGGCCATTTTGGTATCGATGGCTTTGCCCTTCTCCGCCGCCACGATTTTCCGCTCCTCCCACAGAAATCGGCTCTCCCGACTGAGGCTTTCCACCACGTCGCTTCCCCGACGTTCGTTTTCCAGCAGAATGGTGGAAATTCGCAGCATTTCCTTTACGTTGTGCATTCCCGCAAAATGATTCAGCAGCATAGCCGTGCTCACCCGGTGATCCCGATGTCCTCGGTACAGTTCCACCATCTCATTTTCGAAATCGCTTCGAGCCTCTGCCGGAATCATGGAATAGCTCTGGCAGATCCGGTCAAACGCATCGCTGAGAATCACCCCGGCATAGAGCATCATCACCAGCTGATTCACGAACCTGGGAAGTCCTCGAAGAAGGCCGTCGTCGCCCTTTTTCTTCTTGCGGGGAGCCAGGCGGCTGTAGAGCGCCATTCCAACCAACAGACAGTACATTCCAAGAATGGTCAGCTCTTCGCTGCGGCCCGGATCCCCCTTCTGCCAGGTGATGGGGCTGCCATCGGAAAGCTCCGACGGAAAATCAATCTTTTTGCCCGCAGACGATTCGATGTCGGAAAGAATCCGGCCCAGCTCCATCTCCCGGTTCTGCTTCACCTCCTTTCGCCGATCTTTCTTCCCGGCATTCCGGCTTTCCTCCATCTCCTTCAGGGAGCGCTTGGAAATAATCACCTCCTTCTCCAGCACCTCGTCCTTTCCCTGAATCCGCACCCGCAGGGGGTACTCCTCATAGGAATTGAGGGACCGCCGCTGAATCCCCGTCACGTTGCCGCTTCCGTCCACGATGTATTTTCCCGATTCCAGACCGCTCTTTATCACAAAAGAAGCCAGGAAAAGAGCGCACACCAGCGTAATTCCATAAAGCTGCCGAAGCAGCGGCGGGTCCGCCCGAATCCGCCGAAGCATCTTCCGAATCCACCGGACGACCTTCGATTCTGCCATTTGCTGTATTTTTTTACTCATATCTTCACCTTTACAATCCGCTGCACCAATTCATAAATTCCAATATTCGCCCCAATCATTCCCGTCATAATCAGCCGCCCCCGAATGGTTTCGTACATGGGGGCAATATAATCCGGCGAGGCCAGGTTCAGAAAAAGAATCACCACCACCGGTGCCAGGAGGATGATCATCCCTTCCTGCTCTTTTCGCCGAATCAGCTCCCGGATCTCCCGCTCGATGGTCATTTTGTCGATGATCACCATGGCAGCTTGGTTCATGGCTCGGATTAGACTGGCACCGGTAATCTTGCAAGTGGCATAGATGGTCACGAAATCAATCACATCCTCCTGCCCGCTCAAGGCGGCCAGGTCCGCCAGCACATCCACATCGTCCTCGTTTCCGTGCTCAATCCGCTGATGGACGAGTTTCATTTCCCGAACCAAGAGGGCATCTTCATCGTAAATATCCACCATCCGAGGAATCGCCTCTTCAATAGAGTCCTTCATGGACCGCCCGGCGCCGATGGAAGTGGCGGCGATGAACAGGAAATCCTTGAACTGCATCAGGTACTCCCGCCTTCTTCGTTCCTTTAATATCTCCACGGCGAATTTTTTCAGCCGCGGCAGAAAGGGGATAATCACTGCGCCGAACAGGATGTTTCGATAGAACAACAGGGCCACCAACAGGGCGACCGTCCCGGAAGCCCCGTAGAACACCGCGTTTTCTCTCCGGGACATTTCATAAATTCTAAAGTCGGTCATTCATGCCACCTCTTTTTAGGTTATCCCGATGCAGCAGCGCATTCCCGGTTCGAACCAGCTTTCCCGCCACATCGGTACGATACAGATAATTGATGTTGTATTCCTTTCCGTCGAATCCCGCCAGCTCCGCCACTTCCATCACCCGCCGGTTCCCATCGCCGTCCCGCTTCAGGTGCACGAAAATCTCAATGGCATTGGCAATCTGATTCCGCACCGTGTACACCGGCACCTGGGCGCCCATCATGTACATGGTCTCCAGACGGTTCAGCATGCCCCGGATGGAATTCCCGTGGCCGGTGGAAATGCTCCCGGAATGGCCCGTGTTCATGGCCTGAATCATGTCCAAAACCTCTCCGCCCCGCACTTCCCCCACGATAATCCGGTCCGGCCGCATCCGCAGGCTGGTGCGAATCAATTGGTCCATCCGCACCTCTCCCTTCCCGATGGAATTAGCGCTACGGCACTCCATCTGCACCCGGTTCTCCAGGTGATTCAGCTGCAGCTCCGCGGAATCCTCAATGATCACCACCCGCTCCTCCGGATGAATGTAGGACGCCAGCGCATTGAGCATGGTGGTTTTGCCCGAGGAGGTTCCGCCGCTGATAAAAATATTGTATCCGCACTCCGTCAGCGCACACAGGTCCTCCTTGCACTCCTCCGTCAAGCTCTTCCGCTGCACCAGCTCCTCCATGGTAATCATGGATTCCGCGAATTTCCGAATGGTGAGAGCCGGTCCGTTCAGCGCCACATTCCGAAGCACCCCGTTGATTCGGTACCCGCTGGGCATCCGCGCGTCCACGATGGGATTCGCTTCGTTGATCTCCCGGTGCACGTCCGACGCCAGCATACGAATCACCCCCTCCAGTTCCTCCGCCGAAATGAACGCGTTGTCCACCGCCTGTACCTTCCGGTTCCTCTCCACAAAAATATGCTCCGGCCCGTTCACCATAATCTCGTTGATGGCCGGATCCTCCAAATATTCCTGCAGGATTCCGTACTTGCTCCGGAGGCGAAGGTACACCGCCCGCACCATATCGCAAATCTCCCAGTACTCCACCCGGCCGGCCAGCTCCGACCCGAAAAACTCATCCTCCACATATTTCAGCAGCCGCTCTGCATCCTCCGTCACCTCCGAGTGGGACAGCTTCTTCCGCAATTCCCGGATAAAACCATCCAGCTCCCGGCTGTACTTTTCCGTCACTTCCTTTAACATCGCATCTCCTTTGCTGTGTCTTGGTGCGGAGCACTTGGCCTGCAGTGTGCTTCGCCTTTACTCGGTGCTTCGCACTCGGCCTGCGTTGTGCTCCGCCTTTACTCGGTGCTCCGCACTCGGCCTGCGCTGTGCTCCGCACTCACGGCGCCTCCAAAATCCCTTGTACCAGCCGCGCCGCATTCCGAATCTCCCCGGCCCGCTCCGGCACCACCAGCGATGTCTTCGGAAAATACTCCCGCATATCTTCCTCCGCCATGTAGATGCACCACTCGGAATTCTTCATCACCTCGATGTTCCGTTCCGAGAAGCAATCCCCCACGCTGCACACCACCGCCGAAAAATACCGTCCCATCTCCCGAATCAGCTCCAGACATTCCCGCCCCGGAATCTTCATCAGCTCGTTCATTCCCCGCGGCATTCGAACCCGAAACACGTTCCCCCTCTCCCGCCGAAAAAACACCTCCACCGGAATGTTCTTCCCGCTCTGAAGGTAGTACACCAGCTTTCGAAAGGTATTTCCCGATTCTTCCGGCTGCCCCTCCCGATAAAAATACGTTAAATCTAGCAGCAGTACCGGTTCTTCCAGGCGTTCTCCCAATTCCAAGGACACCTGCTCCGCCAGCCGGTGGCCCAGATCCGTGCGCTCCACCGCACCCACGGTAACGATGCGTTCCTCGCCCCTTCGCAAATCTCCTTTTCCCGTCCAGAGAAAGGCACACAGTCTCAAATCCGTCAGAAGCTCATCCACGCCGGCATACTTGAACAGCACATAGGGGCCCTTGCCTTCCACCTCTCGCCGGCACTCCGAGCTCAGCAGCACCATGCCCTCCCGCAGCTTGCCTTCGCCCACATCCGTCACCAAGAGCGTATCCTCTTCCATCCGGAAATTATCTTCTATTATCACGTACAGGTTCTGCCGGCTCCGGCGAATTCGCTCCGCCAACGCATCCCGGTATTCCCGATCCTTCATCACCAATTTCAATCTCATCGCTTCGTCCTCTCGCTCCGCGCCCACCGGCGCCGCTCCTACCACCCTCCGGAATTCGTTCCAGCGCCTCCGGCGGCGGGCGGCGCGGGTTGCATTCGCCGCCCCGCCTCTTTGTGCACCTACTGTACCACAAAAAAAATTCCCCTTCAGTACACATTTATTATCATCCGGCTTGCTTTTAAACCGGAAAGGGGCATTTGTAAACTTTGGGTTTCCCCGCGTGCGTGGCATCCGGTGCGGGTGCAGGAATTAGAGACCTTGTGCACCCACGTAGTTAAATATGTCTAGAATTCCGAAGTGAGTTCACGCTAATTTTGCAATTGGGGCTGATAAGCGTGAATCATTTTTTGGCGATACACGGTTTCACCCTGTAATCCTTTGTGTGCAAACCAGTCTTCGGAAAACAGTTCACGCTTTTTGAAGGGGCCTCCCATTTTTAGCGTGAACTGACAATGATAATCCGTCGCTTCAAAATTAGAGTTCTGCCAAATCGGCAAATTGGGTTCACGCTATTTTCGAGTTTTCTGTCAAATAGCGTGAACCGCCCTCATATTTCTAGGCATATGGGATTGTATGTGCAGAAAACAGATAATTTGATTGGACCGGCACCGGCCGGCGGTCCGGACTTGGTGCACAATAACCCGCAAAACCTGTTATGAAGTGACCGTTGTCAAGAGACGATTACAAGAAAGTTTCTTCTCTCG
>OLRJ01001507.1_pt1 | contig 19740 bp, 7 predicted proteins | sample 1672741 | NCBI WGS metagenome assembly OLRJ01 (sample SAMEA3136719, study PRJEB25190) | human gut metagenome | biome: human gut; feature: human-associated habitat; material: faeces | place: Austria | collected 2013
TTTTTTATTTAGTAACTCTGCTACAAATGTATCAAATACATTTGATTCCATTCCTGTGTTTCCCATACTTCCTATTTCTTCTTTGTCGGCTAATATACATACTGCTGTTTTTTTAGGATTATTTACATTTAATATTGCTCTTAAAGCTGTAAATGCACATATTCTATCATCTTGTCCATAACCTGCTACCATGCTTCTGTCAAATCCTAAACTTCTTGCTTTAAATGCTGGTACTAATTCTAACTGTGAACTTAATAGGTCTTTTTCTGTTATTTCGTATTTTTCATTTAATATTCTTAAGATATTTAATTTTACTCTTTCTGTTACTTTTTCATCTCCATAAGGAATACTTCCTATAAGTAAATTCAAATCTTCTCCTGCAATTCCTTCTTTTAGTTTTTTCTCCATTTGATCTTGTGCTAAGTGTGGAAGTAAGTCTGTTATTGTAAATATTGGATCTGCTTCATCTTCTCCTATATTTATTCTTATTTTTTCTCCTGTTGTTTTTACTATAACCCCATGTATACTAAGTGGAATTGTTGTCCATTGATATTTCTTTATTCCTCCATAATAATGTGTTTTAAAATATGCAAATCCTGAATCTTCATATAATGGATTTGGTTTTAAATCTAATCTTGGAGAATCTATATGTGCTCCTACTATATTTAATCCAATTTCTAATGTATCTGTTCCTATTACTGCAACATATACACTTTTTGCTCTATTTATATAGTATACTTTATCTCCTGGCATTAATGTTGGTTTTTCTCTTAAATCCATAAAACCATTTTTTTGTAATATTTCTTTGCTAAATTCTACTGCTTCTCTTTCTGTTTTGCATTTATTTAAAAAATAAATGTATTCATTTCCAAATGTATCTATTTTTGTTTTTTCTTCTTCTCTTAAGTTCTCCCATCCGCATTCCTTTTTGTTAAATAGTCTTGCTTTTAGCTCTTCATATTCTGACATAAGCTTATGCTCCTTTCTTTTGTTATATATTTGGTTTTACCCATTTTTATAAATTATATCACAAGCATTTTTTTCATACAATATATACCAATAATTTTATTATATCTATTTTTTTAATTTATATACATTAGTAAAGGGCACAGCTTTATAACTGTGCCCCACCTTGGAGACTATTCTTCTAATTTCAATTTTACCGTATATGCAACTGTTGTGAGAAACTCCGCATTTGTTGGCTTCTTTTTCTTAAATGAATACGAGTTCTTAAAATATGATTCTAACACTTCTACGTCGCCCCTGCAAAAAGCTACCTCTATCCCATGTCTTATACAGCGTTCAACTCTTATGGGAGTAGTGTTAAAGCTTTTTGCAACCGTTGGATACAACTCCTTCGTTATAGGCATATTTTCATTTTCCATCAGTAATTTTATGGCCTCGCTTGCATACCGAAAGCCATCCACATTAGTTGGAATACCAATTTCAATGAGCATATTAAATATTGTCTGATTTAAAGGAGTTTTCCTCTTGGTTTTTCCTTTGATTATTTTTAATGCCTCTTCGTGTGAATAACCAATTTCCAAAAGATCCGCATACATTCTTTTTTCTCTCATGATGTCTTCTTTCTCTTTTTGCATTTTAATGCCTCCAAAAAAAATTCAAGCAGTTTGCTTGTATACATAATTATATATCAATTTACATATTTTGTCAATTGTTCTTCATGTTTTTTCCTATAAAATTAACCAAAGGAGTAATTCCTTTGGTTAATTTTTAGTTATTATTTTTTAAGTACAAATTTTTTTATTAAGATAATTCCTACTCCTAGTACTGCTACTGCTGATATTGTTATTATTGCTATTTGTACTGGTGTTATTTTATCTTCACCTGTTGGCTTTGTAATTCTAAATGTCTCAGCCCAGAATTCGTCTTCTTCATTGTATTTATCTAAAGTAATTCCAGTGTCTTCACTATGTACATAGCTTAGGTTAGCTGGTGTGCTTTGGTCTCTTCTTCCTGCTGCATTTGTGTAGTGTGTTACTTGTGCTATATAGCTATCGTATACTCCACCATTTTCTATTTCTGATGCTGATAAACCTACTGAAACTACAAGCTTCTTAGATGTATCTCGCCCATTTAGTTCCATTTTTCCTGTTCCTTTTGTACTTGTTATTATTTCATTAATGCTACTATCATTTTCTTGCATATTTCCATTTGTATCATAGTAAGCATATTTTATATTTGAATTTCTATCGGTTTTACTAAAGTCTGTTGTACTGTTTACAAATTTTACTTTTGGATTTAATGCTTCTTGTAGTTTCTCAACTGATGCTTGAACAAGAGTTGGAGTAAAAGCGTTATCATTTTTTCTATAATATGATCCACTTAAATATTCTCCTTTTGTAAATCCTTTTGATTTTATTTGTTCTTTAACAATTCCTTCTAGAGTTTCTAAGTATGCTTTATAACTACCATCTTTATCTTCTCCGTATTTTTCGATTAAACTTGCAGATAAGTAATCTTGTTCGCCTTCATTTTTTATAACATAAGTATATGTTATGTATGCGTCTGCACCTTGAGCTAATTCTGTTGTATCTGTTTGTAAGTACCATAATCCTCTGTTTGTTCTTCCTGATTTTGTTGCAGATAATCCATCTCTTTGTCCTTCTAATTGTATTTGATCGCCTTCACCTTGGTCAAGAATTTTATTAATATCTGCTGTTGCATTTGCTATTAAGTTTACTCCACTTGCTACTGGTTTTACTGTTAAACCTGTTATATGTTTTTCTAGTACTAATTTTGTTTTTGGTCTTTCCATTAAACCAAAGTTTACATTATTGAATTGAGTGTTTTCAGTGTTTGGAGCATTTCCATTATCTACTGTTGAATCATTGCTTACATTTTCTTTAATATCTGTGTCTACTGGCATTTTTATTTTTAATGTTTCTGCACACATCCAAGTGTTGTCTAATACAGCTTTTAATTTCTCATCATCTGTTCCTATTGATTTGCTTAGTAATGCTAGTTCTGCACCTTTTGTACCATCTACATCTACTGCATAGCTCATTACTTTTAGTCTTCTTGCTTCGTTATCTACTGCTTTTGAGTTTTCTCCATTTAGAGATATTGTATTGTACCATTCTGCATTATAGTCGTAGTCAACATATGTAGATTTGTAATCTTCACCGTTATATTTTAATGTATTTTCTCTTATGTCATAAGTACTTCCATCACCGTATATAAATCTTACAATGTAGTTACCTGGAATAATTCTTTGTGTAAATTTGTATTCGCCGTCACTATTAGTAACAGTATAATTATCTCCTTGGTATCCATTTCTTGCTGTTGTTTTTACTGTATCACTTCCAGCTATTGTTTCTTGCCAAATGTATTCGTATTGTTTGTTATTAATTTCTACAAGCTCTATAAGTTGAACTATTACGTCATTAACACCATTTTCATTTTCTTTTTTTGCATTTTTGATAGTACCGTCCTTATTAGAATCTTCAAATACCTTTCCAGAAATACTTCTTCCTTTATTTTCTTCTTTTCTGTTTATTTGTATTCCGTTTGCTTCGTCTGTATCGTCTTCATATCTTACTTTATTTTCTTCTAAGAAAGCATTTCCTGGTGCTGAGTCTTCATCTACAAGTCCACCACCAGTAGTGTATGATACTATTTCTGCTTGATTTAAATAGTCTTCACCAAGCACACACTTATTTCCATTTTTGCCTGGTAATACTTTGAATGTTAACTCTAATGATTTTGTTTCTCCACCATTTATTTGAAGGTCACTTGTATCAATCATTAACACTCTATTCTCTAGATTTGTTCCTTCTGTTAATTTTATGTTTTTATTATTTTCGTCTAAGAAGGCATACTTATCATCATAATGATATTCCACCAAGTTTACTTTTGCATCATGTTGTGTACTTTGATTTTTTAATTCTATTCTATATGTAACATATACTTCTAGCTCTGAATCTTTTTTTGCTGATTCTATTTGTTCTTTATTTAACGCTTCAGCATCATATTTATTTTTGATAGAACCTTCTCCTGGTACTTTATAATCATCAATTCTGTAATAATAGTCTGAATAAGCCAAATATAAGTTGTAGTCTATATTCTTCTCGCTACTTGGTCTATTTAATGCTTCATCTAACTTTCCATCTAATATTTGGTCATACGTATATGTTGTTTGGTTACCATTTATTGTTACTGTTGCATCTTTTACATCTGTTCCTAAACTTAAATCAAAGAATCTTTTGCTTAATCCACAGTTTATATTAAATGCATAATGAGATTTGTTTATTGTTCCATCTGTATTCCATGTACCCATCCAATCTTCTGTCTTACTCAAATATGTATATGTTTTGCCTTCTACATATTGTCGAATATCATTTTTCATATCTTCTTCATTTTTATATGTTGCCTTATATATCGCTTTATTAGGTGTACTGTCAGTATCTAAATTATATTTTATAATCCATCCAGCATTAGTTTTGCTTTCATCTGCTTTACCATTACCAGATATTGTTTCTGTATTCTCATTAAACTCTCTACGTTTAAGTTCCTCAGATATTTTTGTATCTCTTGCATCTGTTGTATATGCTTGTTCTTTACTATTTGTCATTGCTTGGTATTTGATTCCATCATATTCAAATACTACGTAATAGTCATCACCTGCTGTTATATCTGTAAACATATACTCACCTTTTGCTAGGTCTACTTCTACTTTATTTCCCTTATGATCCGTGTATATTGCCTTTTTATTTCCATCTGATGAAGTTGTATCTGTAACTTTTTTTCCGTGTTTATATAAGTTTACCTTTATACCAGCTAAAGCTTCGTCCGTTTTTTCGCCATCATATTGATTATTTATTTCAGCTGTTGTTTTATCTGTTTTTATCTTCTCTGTCCAAACTATTCCACCTAAGTTCATTATAGGAATATCTTTAATATTTAATACTAATTCGTGATTTATTAATGTTACTTCTCCTGCTTTAAACTCATCCTCAGTAACAGTATCCTCTTTTTCTGCCTTATGTATAGTATATGTATTTCCTTTTCTTTTTAATGTTACTGTTATTGTTCCTTCAATTTTTTTGTAACCTACTGGTGCTTCTATTTCTTCTATTGTAATTACTACTGGTTCATTTAAATTTTTTATTTCAATGTCTTCTAATACAAGATTTCCATCTGAATTTGTTGTTTCAATTATTGTTACTTCCCCTGCTTCTGGTATTTGATGGTTCTTTATACTTGCAACATTTGTTAATGTTAATTTAAATTTTGCTTTTTCAACCTTTCCTCCGCCTACTGATGAAGTTTTTAATAATGTTAGTTTTTCTATTATTGATTTGTTTTCTAGTTTTACTGTTAATCCTATTGTTGCATTTGTGTTATAGTTAACAACGTACTTTTCGCCTCCTGATAGTTTTCCAGCTCCGTCTTTTTCCTTCCAGTACGTTCCATCATCACTGCATTGTAGTGTTATTACAAGTGGCTCTGATAATACTTTGTAACCATCCCCATCTATGTCTTTCTTTTCTGTAATAGTTACTGTTATGTCGTTTTTATTTTTAGGCATTACATTCTCTATTTTTATCTTTCCATCTTTGCCTGTTGTAACATCCTTGTTGTATATTTCTTTTCCATCTTGTTCAAATTTTATGTTGAATGGTATGTTTGGTATATTATATAGTTCATTGCCTTCTAAATCTAAACTGTTTACTTTGTTTAATGTTAGATTAACAGGTGGAATAAGAGCCTCTGATTCGAATCTTAATGAAGTGTTATTAAACTCTACATTTCCATCTCCATATAGCAAAGTTTGTTGTCCACTTAGCTTTAATTCATACCACCAAGCCTTAATTTCTCCTCTTGACACAGTTATTTTTATATTATCAATTGATGTTATTCCCACATCCTTTTTTACACATAAATATATCTCTGGTTCTCTATTCTTACCATATATTACACCATAATCAAGTATTCCTGAATATCCATGTATTACAGTACTTTTTTGAATATCTTCTAGTCTTTCTTTTATTACTTCATCAAAACCATTATAGCCTTTTTCTTTTTCGAAAGCCTTAATATCGTCATTGTTTTTTGACGGTGTTTGATTATAATATTTTTTTCCATTTTTTGTATAATCTATTTCTATATTCTTTAGCCAATCCCCTGTAGCAGCATTAAAGCTAATTGGTCCAATTATAATATAATTCTTTTCCCAATCAAAGTTTGAAAATACTTCTTCAGATTCATACGATAGTGAAGCTCCTTTAAAAACAGTTTTTGAAGCATCATATTCTACCTTTACCTTGTCAGAATTTTTCTTTTCTATATTTGTTCTCTTTCTAAAATAATTAAGTAAATTCAAGTAACCTGGATTATTTTCACTATCATTCTCATCTCCAACAATCTTCTTCCATTCATCTTCAACATTACATGGTAATGTTCCCCATGCTCTAACTCCATTTTTCTCTTGAATTATTGTTCCGCCTTGATATCCTTGATCATTACCATTCGTATCATAATAGTGCCACTGTTTCCATGTTTTCCCATTGTATGTAAAATTTTTGTATGGAATTCTTGAACAAGGAGATCCCATAGACATCCACATTAAATGTTGTCCAACAGAAGTTTTTAAATATTGTTCATATGTACTTGTTGCCAAGTCATATCTAGAATATCCAAGCATACCATCATTTGACAATATCCATGCTTGTATTCCTTGTCTTTCATTAGCCGCATATATTCCCCTTTTACTGTCTATTTCATAACTATTAGATACTTTATAATCTCCCTCATACACTATTCTATTTGGATCTATACAATAAACATTCTCATTTTTCCATAAGTCTCTTTGTTCTACATGATAATATTTTGAAGAGTTTAATTTTCCTTTCTGTAATGTCATATCAACAGCAGCAGCATATGCATTACTGTTAATTAATATTAGTAACAAGAAAGTTAGTAGTGAAAAAACTATTAAAGTTATTTTTTTATATAATTTGACAAATTCTTTGCTTTTCATTTTCACATTTCTCCTTTCTTATATATTCTTTTCAAGTATTACTTTTTTATTTATTAGATATATTCCGCCACCTAATATAAGCATACTTATTATTATTATTCCGATATACATCATTGGACTACCTGTTGCTGTACTTATAATTAATTCTGCTGTGCTGTAATCATTTTCTTTTTGTTCTTTGTTTGCTGGTGTAGAGTTTGTATCTACTAGTCCAAAATCGTTTTTATCTTCATATATTTCTGCTGCATTTGTAAATGTGCCTGTACTATTTGATGTCATTGCTTTAGTTAAAACTAATTTAACTTGTTTTGATTCTCCTGGTTCTAACATTATGTCTTTTAATTCTTCTGTATACAAGTTTCCGTCTGTTCCTTGATACCAATTTGTATTCATTTCTGAATTAAATTTTAGTCCTTTTGGTAAGTAGTCTGCAATTACAGTTGCTGTTCCTGGAACTGCCCCATTATTTTTAACTTCTATTTGATATTCTACAAGTACTGTTGAGCTTGCCATTTGTTTTGCTTTTATTTCTACTTTTGCTAATTGTTCATTTTTATAATTGTATTCTGTTGTTCCACTGTTGTTTTGAACAGTTACTTTTGTAATATATTTGTTTAATTCTAAATCAAATTTTGAATTTAGCACTAAACCTATATTAATGTTTTCTATATTTTCATTTATTACATCAAGTGTATCTGTTTTTACTGTTGTTCCTTCGCTTGTTGTAGGTGCAGTTGGTACAGAATCTTTATTTGTTACTGGTGTAAGCTTATATGTTTTTGTGTTGTATTCAAATTCTATTATGTATTTTCCAGCTTTTAATTCTTTGAATTCATATTTACCATCATTATCTGTTATTGCTGTTATCTCTTTTCCATCTTCACCTTTTAGGTATTCTGCAACATTATCTTTGTTGATTTGTTTTATTTTTACTAAAATGCCTTTTAATAATTTTTCTTTTTCATCTTTTATTCCGTCTTCGTTCTCATCAAGCCATGCTGTACCAGAAATGCTGTATGTTTTATCTGTTGGTGTATCCGGTTTGTCTGGATCTACTGGTTTATCTGGCTCATCTGTTTTAGTTCCTTTTATTCTGTACTCTGTTGTTTCTTCCTTTAATACAATTTCTCTAGTTTCTGATATTCCTTCCCTATCTTGTATAATTTGTGAAATAATAGCTTTGAAATTTATTATAGAGTCTTCTTCTTTAGCATCATTTGCAATTCCTTTTATATCTAGCCTATATGTCTCTTCTGGTTTTATTTCTTTTTTTATAGCATAACTATTTCCTATTGAAATAGCTTCTTCTACTTTAGTTAATTGTTTTAATCCTGTAATTTCACTAATATTAATTTCAATATCTTGAGTAAATCTAGTTTTATTTTTAATATTTAAAGTATAACTAATCTCATCTCCGGGATTAACATATGTATTTCTTGAAGAGTCTGTTAAGTTTTCTGATGAAAAACTAATTTCATAATTTGGTTTTATAACTATATCGTCTTTTCTTAAAGTGTAATCCTCCATTTCATTTATTGAAATTACTTCATTATATGATATTTCCTTTTCATATACATTTTTATCTAGCTTATCAGCTTTCATTTTTATTTCTATATTTATTGTCTGCCCTTTTTCTAATTTAGGTATGATATATATTATGCTTCCGTTTTTCTCACTCTCTTTTATGTCTATATCTATTTTTTCTACTTTCATCATATCTGGATCTTCTGTTGCTTCATATTTATAGACTCCAATTTCTTTTGTATTCAACTTTGTTCCTTCTGGCAATTTACTTGTAATAACTACATTTGTTAAAGTTTCATCAGATACATTTGTTATTGTTGTTTTATATCCTAGCTGTCCTCCTTCGTAAATAAATTCTGCTCCATCACTATATGCATCTTCAATTGTTGCTTTTATTAAAGCTTGTTTTACTACATTTTTTACTTCTACTGTTTTTGCTTGATCTTCTTTGCCATTTGGTATTGCTTTTATTGTTGTTGTAATATCTTTTTGTTTTGTTTCTTCTGGTAATGCTTTTACTTTTGATGTTATTGTTTTTGTTACTGTTTTTCCAGCTTCTATATCAAAGTTTTCTGGTTTTGATACTAATTCTAATTCTTCTGGAAGGCTTGCTTCTAAGCTTACATTTTTAGCTGTAACATTTGATTTGTTTGTTACATCTACTGTAAATGTAACTTCTTGTTCTTCATATATAGTATCACTTATTGCTTTTGCAGATACTTCTATTTCTATTTTCTGTGGTGTTTCTAGTGTTATAGTTGCTGCTTTTTGTGCTTTGTCTTCTATTTTTATAGCATATGTGCTATTCATAGATTTGTTTGCGCCTAAATTTTCTGGTATTTCTATTTTATATGTAAATGTTGTTATTGATTTATCTGCTAATTTTGCAAATGTGATTTTGTAGTTTTTGTATGTGCTTGCTTTTTCTGCATTATATGCTTCCCAGGTTTGTCCATCTGCTGAATATTCTACTGTTGCATTCTCTACTGCTATTTGTTCTTTTAGTATAGGTGTTATTGTAGAGCCTTCTCCTGCGAAGTTTCCTACTACAACTACATTTTCCACATCTTTTTCTGTGTTGTTTATTATTGTTCCTTTAACTTGTGCTATTGCTGATTTTTCCTCGCTTAATAAACCTGTTTCGCTGTTTTCTTTTATTGCTAATATTTCAGGTTCTTCTCCATTATAATTTGATATACTATTTGCAAGTATTATTCCTTTTTCTGCAGAGAATGTTACTTGTTTTGAATCTTCTATTTTTTCTTCTCCATTTACTACTGTTAATTTAATATCTCCTGTAGTTGTTGGTTGTAATTCTGGTGTTTTTAGGTTCGCAGAAAATGTTATTGTTGTATCTTGTCCGTTATAGTCTACGTATTCTCCTTGATTTCCTGTTAATTTTACTTCTATTATATTATTGTTTATTGTTATACCATTTAATTCTAATCCATTAGCATTTGATATTCCTTCCGTGTTTTCTACTATTGATGCTTCTTTTACTTGTTCTGGTAATTCTATTTGTACTGTTGGATTATTAAATAGTTTGTCTGTCTCTTTGCTTGTATGTAGTGTAACTGTAAAGTCAACTTTGTTTTCTTCTCCTACTGGTAAAGTTTCTTTATCTTTTCCTAAATTTATTCCCAACTCTGCATTTGATTTTGGGCTTACTAGTAAAATTTGTTTTGATATTGTTTCTGTTGAATATATAAAGTCTTCTTCACCTGCTTTTTGTATTCCGGCTATTGCATTAATTGTTAATGAATCTATTTTATCTATTTTTGACACATATTCTTCAACACTTGAAATGTTTAAAGTTTTTCTACTTGCTATGCTTAATTTTCCAGCTTTTACTGGTTTGCTTATTTGCACTCCTATTTGGCTTGCATTTTCTGAATAACTAATTCCAAGTATTTTGTCGTTATTTTCTATAGTGCTCTCTTTTGTTATTTTTCCTAATTCTTCACCTGTAGCCATGTTTAGGATAACTATTTCTCCATTCTCCCCTAATATGTTTATAAAGTCTTCTTTATTTATATATGTAGCATTATAATGTGTAACTGGTTTTATGTCTTCTGAATCTGCTATATTTAATTTGTCTATTTTAGAAACAGCTAATATATCTCCTCCTATTTGTGTGTTGCTTATATTTAATGTCCAAGCTTCTGCAAAGCTTTCTCCTTTTTGAATGTTTCTTTTACTTAAGCTTTCTGGTGCTTGTATATTTAGTTCTATTGGCATAGCCTTTTCTGTATTTGTTACCCAGTATCTTACTGTTTTTTTATGTTCTCCTTCATCCGTATAAAGTTTAAGGTTACTTTCTACTACTGTTCTAAATGCATTTACATTTTTTACACTTTCTTCATTATATATGTATGTAATTACAAATTCGTCTACTGCATTTTTAGCCCATGCTACACAGTTGTTTTCATCTTTGCTATTGTTTACTGTTATTGTTATTTTTCCACTCTCACTATCATATTCCCATGATCCTAATTTGTTTTCTTCTGTCTTTCCAAAATTTGCTGAACCATCTTTTCCGTTTGTTGCTTTTGTTGAATATGCTACAACTTCAACTTTTTCTGCTTTTAGTTCATTTTCAGCTACAAATTTACCTTCTTCCATTTTTCCTGATTCTAGTAGGTTTGCTGTTATTTGTGTTTTTTCTATTGGATATATGTTGTCTTTTATTCCTGATTTTATTTTTACTTGTACTACTCTTTTTTCTTCTCCATCTATTGTATATGTTTTATTTGTTATTATTTCATTTTCTAGTACTTTTGTTGCTTTTCTTGTTTCATCATCCATATTATAAAGCTCTTGTGCATTCCATTTTACTGAAACTGTTTTTTCTTTATTTACTTCTTCTGTTTTATTATCGTTCGAATATGTTCCTGTTAATTTTATTTTACTTTCCATGTTTAATAAATCCAATTTAAATTGGTCATCATTTCTTGCTACTATTTTAAAATCTAATTCTTTAGTTTCTCCTGCATTTATTTGATCTATTCCACTTTCATCTTTTAACTTAAAGTTGCAGTTGCTTAAGTCTAGATTTACATTTTTTAAATTACCTTCCTTTACCGCTATGCTTAAATGTAAATTTAATTCAGACGTTATGTCTGCTTCTTTTACTTCCTTTCCTTCGCTATCTAGTATTTGGGCATTAAATGTAATTTGATTTTGCTCATCTGCTGCATATGAAATTAAACCACTTCCCAAATATGATCCGAAGTAGTGCAAAATTTGAAAAAGTTAAAGTTAAAACTAAAAATGTTGCTAAAACTTTTGTACTAATTTTTCCATCATTTGATTTTTTTAGATTTTTAAACATGTTTTTTTCCTCCTGATTTTATTTTAGTATTTTTCTCTTTATCTTCTTATATTTATATAGCATTATTCTCACATTTTTTGCAATTAATGTCAATATACGTTTTTTTTATTTAATTGTTCAAATTCTACATCCTTTTAAAATTTGTTTACGGAAACTAATAGATTAAAAAGAATTTTTGAAAAATTACATTTTCATGACATTTTTGTAATTAAACGTAATTTCGCTATGATAATTTTATACATATATATTATATACGGTTATGTAAACTTTTTCAAGTGGTTTTTCTCACTTTTTTCAAGTTTTGTAGGTGTTTTTGGAAATATTAGTAAAAAGCATATTTCAATTAAAAAAAGAGAAAAGAAAAACAGGAATTATTAATATCTTTAACTCCTGTTTTTTGTATTATTTAGTTAATAATTAACCTGCAAGTTCTCTTTTTATTCTTAATATATTGTCTAATGTTTGTAAATATCCTTCTTTATAGCAAAACTCCAATTTTTTTATATTAAATGGTTTTACTTCTCTTAAATCTATTTCTAAAACAGATGTGCTTGCATTAACAGATTCTTTTATTAGGTTTTCTGTCATTAGGTCCAATGATTGCATTGTTATATTATATATTGTTTTTTGCTTTCTTGGGCTTTTTAGTTTAAAACGTAATGCAAGAACTTTGTCTATTCCCAATTCTTTTGTTTCTTTTACTGGTAGGTTTGAAAATATTCCCCCATCTACAAATTGATATTTTTCGTGTTCAAACGGAGCATACATTCCCGGGAAAGTTGAGCTCGCCCTTACGGCTTTGCCAATTTCTATGTCGTGTATATACTCTTCACCTTTTAAATTTTCGTTATTTGTGAATATTATTTCTCTGTTTGAGATTAAGTCTGTTGCTGGAATAGTGATTGGCATTTTTAAGTCTTTTATGTTTTTTACATTTTTCTTTTTAGCTGCTTGCTCAACTACTTTTTCTATGTTTTCACTAGTTGTTATTCCACCTAATTTTATATCTCTTGTGGCTTTAATAGATTCCCATATATATTTAGGGCTTAAAGATAAAACCTGACTAGAAAATTCTCTAAATAATTTTATTATCTCATCTGTTTTATATCCCATTGCATATAAGGCAGCCACTATACTTCCTGCTGATGTTCCACCTATTGCTTCTATTTCTATTCCGTTTTCTTCTAGTGCTTTTATTGCGCCTATATGTGCTGCACCTCTTATTCCGCCTCCCGCTAATGCTAGGCCTATTTTCATATACTGTACCTCCTTTATTTTCTTTTTGTTTCCATGTTGTACACTATTTTTCCTATTGTTTTGTCTGGTACTATTTTGCTTAAAAATCTTATCATTTTGTTGTTTGCTCCTGGTAATATCATATATTTTCCTTCAAACATTTTGTCTATTGCATAGTTTGCAACTTCTGTACTTGTCATAACTTTTGTTTTAAATTCTACGTTTGCTTTTTCTAAAAATGGTGTTTTTATTGGCCCTGGACATAGTGCACTTATTTTTACATTCGAGTTTCTTTTTCTTAATTCCTCGTAAATGCTTTGTGTTAATTTTAACACATATGCTTTTGTAGCATGGTATGTTGCCATGTGTGGTCCTGGCATAAATCCTGCTATTGATGCTACATTTAATATATATCCACTATTTTTTTTGCACATATCTTGTAAGAATAGTTTTGTTAGTGTATGAACTGCACACACATTTGTGTTTATCATGTTTAATTCTGTTATTAAATCTGTTTCTATAAATTCTCCACAAGTTCCAAATCCTGCATTGTTTATTAATATATCTATATCTCCTACCTGTTTATATAATTCCACACAATTTTCCGCAAGGCTTAAATCCATGCATATTATTTGTGTTTTTGTTTTTAGTTCTTTTTGTACTTCTTCTAGTTTTTGTTGTTCTCTTGCTACTAAAACTAATTCTATTTCTTGCTCGCTTAATATTTTTGCCATTTCTTTTCCTAAACCTGATGAGGCTCCTGTAATTAATGCTTTCATGTTTTTCCTTCTTTCTAAATTGTTTGCTCTATTATATCAGATATTTACAAATTTTAATAGTTTTTACTTTATTTATTTTGATTTTTGTTATATAATCTTTTCAATATTGTTTAGGGAACTTTCACTTTTAAGAGTTTTTTTAACATTTATTTTATAGAAATGAGGAGATATGCTATGGATTATAATCATAAAGAAATAGAAAAAAAATGGCAAAATTATTGGGATGAAAAACAAAGTTTTAAAGCAATTACTGGAGATAATAAGGACCCATATTATATATTGGTAGAATTTCCTAATCCTTCTGGTGCGGGTCTTCATGTTGGGCATGTTAGAAGCTATACTGCTCAAGATGCTTTGGCTAGAATGAAAAGAATGCAAGGTTATAATGTTTTATATCCAATGGGCTGGGATGCTTTTGGTGCTCCTGCTGAACAATATGCTATTAAAAATCATATTCACCCAAAGGAAGCTGTAAAAGAAAATATTCATACTTTTAAAGGACAAATGAAAGATTTAGGTTTTTCTTTTGACTGGTCTCGTGAATTTTCTACTACTGACCCAGATTATTATAAATGGACTCAATGGCAATTCTTACAATTTTATAAACATGGTATGGCATATAAAGATACTATTCCTGTAAACTGGTGTCCTACTTGTAAATCTGTTTTATCTAATGAAGATGCAGCTGGTGGAGTTTGTGAAAGATGTGGTAGTACAGTTGAGCAAAAAGAAAAATCTCAATGGATGCTTAGAATGAGCAATTATGCAGAAGATTTATTAAAAGGTTTAGATGATACTAATTTTGCTGATAGAGTAAAACTTGGTCAAATTAACTGGATTGGTAAATCTACTGGTGTTGAACTTGATGTGCAAATTGTTGGTGGAGGTAAATTTTCTGTATTTACAACTTGTATTGAAACAGTTTATGGTATTACATTTTTTGTTATTGCTCCTGATGGCAAGTTAATTAAAGAATTAATGCCTAGAGTAAAAAATAAAGAGGAAGTTAATGAATATATTAAAGAAACTGCTAAAAAATCTGCTATGGATAGAACAGAGCTAAATAAAGGTAAAACAGGTTGCAGAGTAGATGGAATTATGGCTATTAATCCTGTTAATGGAAAAGAGGTTCCTGTATTTTTAGGTGACTTTGTTTTAGGAGACTACGGAACTGGGGCTGTTATGGCTGTTCCTTCTCATGACCAAAGAGATTTTGAATATGCTGTAGAACATAACTTGGAAATGATTCAAGTTATTGATGGTAGAGATGTTAGTGAATCTGCTTTTGAGAAACAAGATTATTTAGGTAAAGGTTGCAAATTGATTAATTCAGAAGAATTTACTGGTCTTACTGTTGAAGAAGCTAAAGAGGCTATTACAAATAAATTAGTAGAAAAAGGTATTGCTAGAAAAGTAAATAATTATAAAATGAGAGATTGGGTATTTTCTCGTCAAAGATTCTGGGGAGAACCTATTCCTATGATTTATTGTGAGAAATGTGGATGGCAACCAATGAAGGAAGAAGATTTACCTTTATTGTTACCAGATGTTGCAGAATATGAACCAACTGAAAGTGGAGAAAGTCCTCTTGCAAACATTACCGATTGGGTAAATACAACTTGTCCTCATTGTGGTGGAAAAGCTAGAAGGGAAACTGATACAATGCCTAACTGGGCTGGTTCTAGCTGGTATTTCTTAAGATTTATGGATCCTCATAATGATAAAGAATTTGCTTCTATGGACGCTATGAAATATTGGAAACAAGTTGACTGGTATAACGGAGGAATGGAGCATACTGCAAGACATTTACTATATGCAAGATTCTGGGTTCAATTTCTATATAATATTGGTTTAGTTCCTAAAAAAGAGATGATTTGGACTCGTGTTAGCCATGGTATGGTTTTAGGTTCTAATAATGAAAAGATGAGTAAATCTAAAGGAAATGTTATTAATCCTGATGATATAGTTAACGAATATGGTGCAGACACTTTAAGACTTTATGAAATGTTTATGGGTGATTATACTCAAGATGCTCCTTGGAGTACAGATTCTCTAAGAGGTTGCAAACGTTTTATAGACAAAGTTATTCGTTTAAAAGATAAAATTGGTGATGGAGATGGTTATTCTAAAAAATTGGAACCACTTATCCACAAAACTATAAAAAAAGTGCAAACTGATTTAACAACAATGGCTTATAACACAGCTGTATCTGCATTAATGATTTTAGCTAATAGCTTTGATGCTGAGGATAAAATAACAAAAGAAGATTATCATTTGTTATTAACTTTATTAAACCCTATTGCTCCTCATATTACAGAGGAACTAAATAAGCAATTAGGATTTAAGCCAATTTGCGAATCTAGCTGGCCTAAATATGATGAAGCTAAAACAATAGATAGTGAAAAGGAAATTCCTGTTCAAATAAATGGTAAAGTAAAAGCAACTATTAAAATTGCTTTAGATGAAGATGAATCAAGTGTAAAATCAAAGGCTCTCGAAGCTGTTGCTAGTTTACTAGATGGAAAAAATGTTGTAAAAGAAATCTATGTAAAAAATAAAATTTATAATATAGTTGTAAAATAAAATATGGAATTAACAAAAATGAGGCATACGATGTGTGCCTCATTTTTACTTTTGAAAATATCTTTTTTATAAATTATTTAAAGTATTCTATTCCTGATTCAAATAGTTTTTGGTCCATATTTCCTGGTACGTTTATTATATTTCCTCTATAACTTCTTTCTGAATGTGCCATTTTTCCAAGTATTCTACCATCTTTGCTTGTTATTCCTTCTACTGCATATACTGAACCGTTTGGATTGTAATCTATGTCGTATGTTGCGTTTCCTTTTTCATCTACATATTGTGTTGCTACTTGTCCATTTTTTATTAATTCCTGCATTACTTTTTCGCTTGCTACAAATTTTCCTTCTCCATGTGAAATTGGTATTATGAATTCTTCTTCTAAATCTACTTTGCTAAACCATGGTGATAATTTTGATACTACTTTTGTTGTTACTAATTTTGATTGGTGTCTTGCTATATTGTTATATGTTAGTGTTGGCATTTCAGATGTTGGTTCTACAATTTCTCCAAATGGTACTAGTCCTAGTTTTATTAATGCTTGGAATCCATTACATATTCCTAATATTAAACCATCTTGTTCATTTAAATGTTTGTGAATTGCTTCTTTTAATCGTGGATTTCTAAATACTGTTGCTATAAATTTACCAGAACCGTCTGGCTCATCTCCTGCACTAAATCCGCCTGGAAGCATTATTATTTGTGATTCATTAATTAGTTTTTCCATTGCAATTATAGATTCTTCTATGTCTGTTTGTTTTAGGTTTTTAAATACCGCTATTTTAGGATCTCCTCCTGCATCTATAAATGCTTTTGCTAAATCATATTCGCAGTTTGTTCCTGGAAATACTGGTATAAAGATTTTTGGTTTGGCTATTTTTATTTTATGTGAGCTCACTTGAGGTGTGCCCCCTGCAGGTTTGTACAATATGTTTTCTATTTTTTTATTTATTTCATTTGTTTTTGTTGGGAATACTTTTTCTAGTGGCTCTTCCCATACTTTTATTAATTCTTCTAGGTCTAATATTTCGTCTTCTGATATTTTTATTTCTTTTTTATTTGTAGTGATTCCTAAAAGTTCTAATTTTTTATTTTCTATTTTATCTTTTGCTTCTATTATAAATGTTGCATAACGTGGCTTAAATAAGCATTTATTAGCTTTAAATTCAAAACCTATTTTATTACCTATACACATTTTTGTTATTGTATCTGCTATTCCAAATTGTCTTACTGTTGCAACAGATATAACCTTGCCATCTTCTATTAGTTTATGCACTAATTCATAGTTTTCTTTTAAATCTTCAAAATCTGGTAAAAATTCTTCTGTTATTTTTGTTTTTAACATATACACATTTGAATTTGCTTTTTTAAATTCATTTGATACTACTTTATTTGTGTCTACAACCCCTATACAGAATGATGTAAGTGTTGGTGGAACATCTAATTCGTTATATGAGCCTGACATTGAATCTTTTCCACCTATTGATGCAAGTCCTAGTTTTTCTTGAACTAAGTATGCTCCCAAAAGTGCTGCTAATGGTTTTCCCCATCTTGTAGGCTCTTCTCTTAATTTTTCAAAATATTCTTGGAAAGTAAACCATGCTTTTTTGTAATCTCCTCCACATGCTACATATTTTGTAAGTGAATCTATAACTGCAAATGCAGCTCCATGTAATGGGCTTATTTCTGAAAGATATGGATCATACCCAAAACTCATTATTGTTCCAGAATTTGTGTACCCTTTTAATGTTGGTATTCTTGCACACATTGCTTCTGTAGGTGTTAATTGGTATTTACCACCAAATGGCATTAGAACTGTTCCTGCTCCTATTGAGCTGTCAAATCTTTCTACCAATCCTTTTTGAGAACAACAATTTAAATCTGATATTGTGTTCTTCCAAAGTTCTGTTTTTGCACAATTTTTTCCGTTTGTTTTGATGCAATTTTGCGGGTTGCCCAGGAGCGCGACCCCTACACTATTTTTATTTTGTTGTATTTTTCTTTTTCCTTCAAAATACTCTTGTATTCCTTTTGGTTTTTCTATTTTTGCGTTTGCTATTTTTACTGTTCCGTTTGTGTTTAAAAATTCTCTTGATAAGTCAACTATAAGCTTTCCTCTCCAGTACATTTTCATTCTTGGTTCTTTTGTTACTTTTGCTACTACGGTAGATTCTATATTTTCTTTTTCTGCAAGTTTTTGGAATTTTTCTACATCTTTTTCTTCTATTACTACTGCCATTCTTTCTTGTGATTCTGATATTGCTAGTTCAGTTCCATCTAATCCTTCGTATTTTTTTGGAACTTTATCTAGGTTTATTTCTAATCCGTCTGCGAGTTCTCCTATTGCTACGGAAACACCGCCTGCGCCGAAATCATTACATCTTTTTATTAGTGTTGTTACTTCTGGATTTCTAAATAATCTTTGTATTTTTCTTTCTTCTGGTGCATTTCCTTTTTGTACTTCTGCTCCGCATGTTGTAAGTGATGCACTATTATGTGCTTTTGATGAACCTGTTGCTCCTCCACATCCATCTCTACCTGTCCTTCCACCTAATAGAACTACTACATCTCCTGGCTCTGGTACTTTTCTAATTACGTTTTTCTTTGGTGCTGCTCCTACTAATGCACCTATTTCTAGTCTTTTAGCTACATAGCCTGGGTGATATATTTCTGCAACTTGTCCTGTTGCTAATCCTATTTGGTTTCCATATGAACTATATCCTCTTGCTGCTTCATTTGTTAGTTTTCTTTGTGGCAGTTTGTTTGGTAGTGTGTCTTTTACTGATGTTCTTGGATCTCCACATCCTGTTACTCTCATTGCTTGATACACATATACTCTTCCAGATAATGGGTCACGTATTGCTCCGCCCAAACATGTTGCTGCTCCACCAAATGGTTCTATTTCTGTTGGATGATTATGTGTTTCATTTTTGAACATTATTAGGTATTCTTCTGGTTTTCCATCTACCAATATTTCTGCTTGTATACTACATGCATTTATTTCTTCTGATTCGTCTAAATCTTTTAACATTCCTTTTTTCTTTAATTCTTTTACTGCTATTGTTGCTACATCCATTAAGCAGATATCTTTTGCCTTTTTCCCATCATACACGTATTCTCTAGATTTTTTGTAGTCTTCATATATTTTATTTGCTAAATCCCAGTCTATTTCTACTTTGTCTAATTTGCTTAAGAATGTTGTATGTCTACAATGATCTGACCAATATGTATCTATCATTTTCATTTCTGTCATGCTAGGATCTCTTTTTTCTACATCTCTAAAA
>OLRJ01001510.1_pt1 | contig 19701 bp, 16 predicted proteins | sample 1672741 | NCBI WGS metagenome assembly OLRJ01 (sample SAMEA3136719, study PRJEB25190) | human gut metagenome | biome: human gut; feature: human-associated habitat; material: faeces | place: Austria | collected 2013
CTTGGGATTAAGAGTCCCCTGCTCTACCAACTAAGCTAACGGTCCATGAGAAATGCCGTGTGTTTCAACGGCTATCTATTATGCATCATAGATGCGAATTATCAAGGTTGCGCTGGGGTGGGTAATCGGACTCGAACCGACGACCTCCAGAGCCACAATCTGGCATTCTAGCCAACTGAACTATACCCACCGTAGGCGCAAGTAAGTACTATACAGGATTCCGGAAAACGTGCAACCCCTTTTTGAAAAAAAATTGGAGTAGTGTTAATCCTGATCTATCGGGTCTAGCTTTTAGCGCAGATAAGAGCAGTGGTTCATAATGCTATTGAAGCAAAAGGAGGCATGATGTTCGGAAGAACGCTTGTCATAGTAAATCCAGCAGCACGCAGCGGTAAAGCTGCCGAAGTCGCAGCGCATGCAGCACTCGTCTTCGATCGGATTCAAAAACGTCAGTCTCAACCTATGAGACTGACGTTCCGCTATACCGTGGGACCCAAAGACGCAACGCAAATCGCACAACACGAAGGCCCAAATTACGACACCGTAGTTGCGCTCGGAGGAGACGGGCTAATAAACGAAGTGGCAAATGGACTCATGAGTCTTCCGATCAATCAACGCCCAACGCTCGCCCTTATCCCCTGTGGCAATGGTGACGACTTTGCTCGAACCATAGGAATGAGCCGAAAACCAAACGAATCGCTCAAGCAAATAGAATCATTAGCACTGACTCCAATAACGATCGATGTAGGGCGCGCTAACGATATCTGGTTCCTGGAGACCCTTTCATTCGGCCTTGATGCCGCCATCGCCTTAGGAACTGCAGATCTACGAAAGAAAACCAAGCGCACAGGCACGAGCCTTTACCTTCAGTGCGGAATCGATCAACTCGTCAATCACCGCGAAATCAGACAGGCCACACTGACCCTTGACGACGATAAGCCCCAACAGCTCGGTTTCTATCTCTTGGCCATACAAAACGGCATTAGTTACGGTGGAGGGTTCAAAATCTGTCCCAAAGCAAGCCTTACCGACGGGTTTCTTGATATCTGCTTCGCTACTCCAACGCTCTCCGTTTCAGAAGCCATAAGGCTGCTTCTGAAGGCTAAGAATGGAAGCCACACTAAGCACCCCAACCTAACCTTTTCAAAGGCGCGCAGAGCTCATTTGACGCTTCCTTCAGAAATCCCAACCCAGATTGACGGCGAAGAGTTTCTATCCACGGAATACGATATTGCTCTCCACCCAAAACAATTAACAATCCTCACTCCAAATTGCTGCAAATAAAAAAGGAAGCTCGATTGAGCTTCCTTTTTTCAACGTATAAGACCCTGAATCGAGGAAACGGGCGGAGCTTAAACGATACCCTGAGCGAGCATTGCGTCAGCAAGCTTCTTGAAGCCAGCGATATTTGCGCCAGCTACATAATCGCCTTCTACGCCGTATTCGCGGGCAGCATCATCGGCAGCATGGAAGATGTTAACCATGATTCCCTGAAGCTTGGCGTCTACCTCTTCGAAAGACCAGGAAAGGCGCTCGGAATTCTGAGACATCTCAAGACCGGAAGTTGCAACGCCACCAGCATTTGCCGCCTTACCAGGCATAAATACCACACCATTTTCCTGGAGATATTGGGTTGCATCCATAGTGGTAGGCATGTTTGCACCCTCGGCGACGATCTGGCAGCCATTGGCGGCAAGCATCTTTGCATCCTCAATAAACAGCTCATTCTGAGTTGCGCAAGGAAGGGCGATATCAACCTTAATGGTCCAAACGCCACGACCCTCATGATATTCAACGCCTTCGCGACGCTTGGCGTATTCAGAGATGCGGCCGCGCTCAACCTCTTTGATCTGCTTTACCAGATCAAGATCGATACCATTGGCGTCGTAGATCCAACCCGTGGAGTCAGAAAGCGTAACAACCTTAGCACCAAGCTGCTGGGCTTTTTCGGTTGCGTAGATAGCAACATTGCCGGAACCAGAAACCGCAACAGTCTTGCCCTCGAAAGAGTCACCCTTGCCCTTGAGGTATTCCTGCACAAAATAAATCAGGCCATAGCCAGTAGCCTCGGTACGAGCCAAGGAACCGCCATAGGACAGGCCCTTGCCAGTGAGAACGCCTTCCCAAACATTGCGAATACGCTTGTACTGGCCGAACATATAGCCAATCTCGCGAGCACCGGTTCCAATATCGCCAGCAGGAACGTCGGTGTCGGCACCAACGTGCTTGCAAAGTTCAGTCATGAAAGACTGGCAGAAACGCATAACCTCTGCATCGGACTTGCCCTTGGGATCGAAGTCGGATCCACCCTTGCCGCCGCCCATAGGAAGCGTGGTGAGGCTGTTCTTGAAAATCTGCTCAAAGCCAAGGAACTTGATAATGCCCAGGTTTACAGAGGGATGGAGGCGAAGACCGCCCTTGTAAGGTCCAAGACAGCTATTGAACTGCACGCGGAAGCCGCGGTTAACCTGCACCTTGCCCGAATCATCAACCCAAGGAACACGGAACATAATAACGCGCTCGGGCTCTACAATTCGCTCAAGCAGACCTGCCTTCTCATACTCGGGATTCGCGTCGATGACGGGCTTCAAAGACGTAAGAACCTCGGTAACAGCCTGAATAAACTCAGGCTCGTTTGCGTTCTTGGCCTTTACCTGCTCGATGACGGAGTCAACGTAGCTCATGGGACCTCCTTTATAGAAACTCAACGTGATCAATAATAGTTCCGAAACAACGATACAAACCTATCGCAATACTTCTGTAACACGGTAGAAACATACTGAATGGGAAAGCTGACAAAAACTACGGCAAGCGGCTCCGAAAACCACTACAAAAAAGAAACGCCCCGAAGGGCGTCTCGTGAAAAGATGTAAATCGTTAGCCTCTACATTCGTTCGGGAGCAGATACTCCAAGAAGATCCAAAGACAAAGCCAAAACGATACGAGTCGAATCAACTAAGGCAAGGCGAGCCTTCTCTACGGACTCCTCTTCGCCCAATACATGGCAATTACCGTAGAACGAATGGAAAAGACCCGCCAGCTCTTGAGCGTAGTGAGTAAGGCGGAATGGAGCTCGATCTCGGGCAGCACCAGCAACCAACTCCGAGAAATCAGCCATCTTACGCATGAGCGCAAGTTCAGATTCATGCGCAAGCGGCGAAAGATCAATATCATCCAACCCCAACTCAGCAACGATTTCTTCGATGCCAGCGCTCTCAACATTCATGCCACGAGCCTCGCCAGCCTTACGCAAGATTGAACAAATTCGAGCATGCGCATACTGCACATAGTAAACAGGATTGGACGAATCCTGCTTCTTAGCCACTTCGATATCGAAATCAATTGCCTGATCGGCGGACTTCGAAAGCATCAAATAACGGGTGGCGTCTACGCCAACCTCGTCAATAAGCTCCTGGAAAGTGACCATTTCTCCAGTTCGTTTAGACATACGGACAGGTTCGCCATCACGCAAAAGATTGACCAACTGACCAAGAACCACCTCTAATGCATCAGGGTACCCCCAAGCAGCCATCATGGCCTTGCAGCGTTGAATGTAACCATGATGGTCAGCGCCCCAGATATCAATCAGATGATCGTAGCCGCGCTGCATTTTGTCGTAATGGTAGGCAACATCGCTCATGAAATAGGTAAGATCGCCGTTGGCTTTCACCAGAACGCGGTCCTTGTCGTCTCCATAATCGGTAGAACGGAAGAACGTTGCGCCCTCAGCCTCAAACAGCAAACCCTTTTCATTCATCACGTCAAAGGCACGCTGTTGCTTGGTTTCACCGTTTTCATCGGCAACAAACAAAGAACGCTCACTGAACCACGTGTCGAAGCTATTCCCAAAAGTAGAAAGCGTATCCTTGACAGAATCAAGCATCATGGCATAGCCACGCTCACGGAAATCGACAAGACGTTCATCCTCATTCGCATCAAGCCATTTGTCGCCATCTGCATCGATAATTGCCTGGGCAATATCTTTAATGTAGGCACCGCCATAGCAAGCCTCTGGCATTTCAACATCCTGCCCCAGCAGCTGCTGATAGCGAACGACAATAGAGTTACCAAATACATTCATCTGGTTACCTTGGTCATTGATGTAGAATTCCTCGTCGACAGAATAGCCAGCATGGCGCATAACACGAGCAATAGCGTCGCCAAGAGCAGCCCAGCGACCATGACCAACATGCATAGGACCGGTGGGATTAGCGGAAACGTACTCGAGATTCACCTTGCAGGGCTCGGAAAGCTCAGATTTACCGAAATCAGAACCCTGTTGACGAGCCTCGGAAACAACCGCTTGAAACGATGCATTCGTTAAGGTCAGGTTAATGAATCCAGGACCTGCTATCTCGAACGATTCGATAAGATTATTCGCGGGCAGATGATCAACAATTACTTGAGCAATAGCCCGAGGATTCATATGGGCAGCCTTCGCCAATCGCATGGCAATTGTACACGCCCAGTCGCCATGGCCCTCTTCGCGTGGACGCTCAAGAGAGGGCTGTGGAATTTCGTTCAGGGGCAACTCCCCCGCCTCAACGGCAGCCTTAAGGGCCTGATACAACACCGACTCAAGCGATTCGCGAATGGTCATGGAACCTTACCTTCCTTATGCACTAAGCCAAAGGAGCGTTGTACTCCTTGGAAAAACAAAAGCACGCCACCATCAAATTGGCAGCGTGCTTTATTGTACCATCGTTATGCTCGACGCGCTTCAACGTACGCTTCGAACTCACGCACCGCTTCGTTTTGTATACGGTTGAACAACTCTGCAGCGCGTCCGCCAACGGGAATGCCGTCAATCATATTCGCTAACACCCCACCGGACTCAGACGATGCAGAGACTATAACCTCATCAGCGTCCATAAGCTCTGCTTTAGTAAAAGGACGCTCTTCAACCGGCACGCCCAGCCTTTCGCAAGACCCGATAATATGCTTGCGTGCTATGCCGGGAAGAATGAGATTGTCCGCCTGGTGCGTTACGAAAACCCCATCTTTCAGAATATGAATGTTGCTATGGGCGCATTCAGTTACAAATCCATCGCGAATGAACACCGCTTCCTCGCATCCAGCTTCCTTGGCATGCTGCGCCGCAACTACATTAGGTAGAAGGTTAAGCGTTTTGGTATTGCAGTGGAAAAAACGCGTATCTTCAACCGTTAGAAGCTGAATCGGTGCAGGCTGGAGGTTCTTTTCCTCTGGTTCTACCATCACCCATAAATTAGCATTTCCCTCTGGAAATGGATGGCTGCGATGGGCAGTGCCGCGTGTTACCTGCCAATAGACGAAATGATACGAGCCATCAACTTTCGCAACTAGGTCTGTTAGAAGATGCTGAAGCTCTTCCCGCCCAATACCAGGATTGATCTCCATGTTGGCGCAGCTATTGAAGAATCGATCTATATGATCTTCGGCAAATACCACAACCCCATCAAGGGCCATAGTGGCATCGTAGACTCCGTCGCCATAAAAGCTCACTCGATCAAGAAAAGGAACCTTCAGGTCTTCAAGCAGGCCAGTTTCCCCATTGTAGTAACCAATATTCTTCATGGTGCACCATTAACGAAGGGTGGCCAGAACAACGGCCTTAATAGAGTGCATGCGATTCTCGGCTTCGTCGAAAACACGAGACTGAGCACCCTCAAAGACCTCGTCGGTAACTTCCATTTCGGTAAGTCCGAACTTTTCTTCGATCTCCTGAGCTACCGTGGTTTTGGTGTCGTGGAATGCAGGCAGACAATGCATGAAGATGGCATTGTCTGCAGCGTTTGCCATAACCTTGGCATTCACCTGGTAAGGCGAAAGCTCTTTAATGCGCTGCTCCCACAAGCTGGCGGGCTCACCCATGGAAACCCAAATATCGGTATAAATAACATGAGCACCCTTAGTGCCTTCATCGACATCGCTTGTTACCGTAACGGTGCAATCGTTCTCTGCCGCAATAGCACGGCACTTCTCAACCAATTCGCTATCAGGCGCATCAGCTTCAGGACAACAGGCAACGTAATTCATGCCCAACTTAGCGCAGCCAACCATCAAAGAATTAGCAACGTTGTTTTTTGCATCGCCCATAAACACTACGGTAAGCCCGCGAACATCGCCGAAATTCTCCCGGATGGTCAGCGCGTCAGCAATAAACTGGGTAGGATGAGCCTCGGTAGTCAAGCCATTCCAAACAGGAACGCCCGCATATTCAGCTAACGTTTCAACGATTTCCTGACCATAGCCGCGGTATTCGATACCATCAAACATACGACCAAGAACGCGGGCGGTATCTTCAATGGATTCCTTATTGCCCATTTGCGAACCCGCAGGGTCAAGATACGTCACGCCCATGCCCAGATCATGGCCCGCAATCTCAAACGAGCAGCGGGTTCGCGTGGAGGTTTTCTCGAACAGAAGGACGATATTCTTGCCCTCGAGCTCCTTATGCAACACGCCAGCATGTTTCTTTTCCTTCAAATCCTGCGCAAGATCAACAAGCGATACGATTTCCTCGGAAGAAAAATCGAGCAGTTTCAGAAAATGGCGCCCTGAAAGCGATTGAGTCATACGTTCCTCCTGAAGTTATAGCCAGACGAGCTGGCGCGACCGATGCCCGCGCACCAAAGTATGCGGACACCCTATTATCGCACTACTGCTCCCCTTCGGCGATATTCACTCCTTTGTGATTGCCTGTAATGGCATATTCGGCCCACTCTGCAATATTGACTGCATGATCGCCGATACGTTCAAGGTATTTAGCAATCATCAATACATCGAGTGCATAGGTTTCATCGGGTTCATGCTCGATGATATGACGAGTAATGCTTCGTTTTGCCCCTTCAAACAAAGCATTAACTTCCTTATCGCCCTCAATGCATGACTGCGCCTTATCTAAGTCGAGGTCAACATAGGCCTGAATTGCAGAATCCAGCTGATCATAATCAGCTTGAGCCATAGCGCCAAGCATAGGAAACAGGGAAAGGTCGGCATCCTTCGAAAGTGCAGTGGCAATCTCGCAGATTTCCGCAGCCTGATCGCCAATACGTTCAATATCGGTAATCATTTTCAGAGCGGCAGTAACCGAACGAAGATCGGAGGCAACTGGCTGTTCGCAAAGAAGAAGGCGTAAGCACAAAGATTCGATCTCGCGTTCTTTCCCATCAATCAACGAATCGTTGCTCGCCACCAAATACGCTTTTGTAGCACTAACCTGACGAACTGCATCAAACGAACCTTCTATAGCCTCTTTTGCAAATTCTGCCATTTCGATAACATCGGAACGGAGCTGATGAAGTTCTTCATCGAATATCGGACGTGCCATACTAGCCGAACCTCCCTGAAATATAGTCTTCAGTCCTCTTATCGCGAGGATTCGAAAACATCGTCTGAGTTGGAGCGCACTCAACCATGCTTCCAAGCAAGAAAAAAGCTGTGGTGTCTGATATTCGAGCAGCCTGCTGCATGTTGTGGGTAACGATAATAATGGTGTAAGTCTTTTTCAATTCACCAACCAGCTCTTCAATTTTTGAAGTAGAGATTGGATCAAGAGCGCTAGTTGGCTCATCCATCAGCAATACTTCTGGATTTACCGCCAAAGCGCGAGCAATGCACAGACGCTGCTGCTGACCGCCAGAAAGCCCTAAAGCATTCTTCTTCAAACGATCTTTTAACTCATCAAAAATCGCAGCTTTACGCAAGGAGTCCTCAACGATATCGTCAAGTTCCGACTTTTTCTTAATGCCATGAGTCCGCGGCCCGAATGCTATGTTGTCGTAAATCGACATAGGGAAAGGGTTAGCTTTCTGGAAGACCATGCCAACCTTTTTACGAAGTACATTCACATCGTAGCCGGAGTAAATATCATCTCCATCAAGAGTAATGCGTCCCGTTATCTTACACCCCTCAACCAAATCATTCATGCGATTGAGGGATTTAAGAAGCGTTGATTTGCCGCACCCCGAAGGGCCGATCATGGCGGTTACCCGATGTTCGGCGAATGAGATATTTATATCTGTTAAAGCCTGGTAATCGCCATAGAACAAATCCATATGCGAAACATCCATCTTCGCAGGACTATTCATCAGTCATTCCTCCTTTGCTGATTCGTTTTGCAACAGCAGAGGTTGCAAGGTTAATGAGCAGAACAAAAACAAGAAGCAGCACTGCCGTGGCATAGGTGGCATCGATATGCAGACCCTCACTTGCCAGAAGGTACATGTGGACAGCAAGCGTTCGGGTTGAACTGAACATCGAAACTGGAACTGCGGCAATTGAGCCTGCCGTATAAATCAATGCAGCAGACTCACCCACTGTTCTCCCGATCGCCAAAATTATGCCGCCAAGTATTCCAGGGATAGCGGTGGGAAGCACAATGCGAAATACTGTGCGAAAACGACCGGCTCCCAAACCAAATGATCCCTCACGGTATAGATCCGGCACAGCCGCTAATGCTTCCTGAGTTGCTCGCATAATGATAGGGAACGTCATGATTGCCATAGTGCAAACACCCGCCAACAACGAAAGTCCCCACTGTAGGTAGTAGACAAAAAACAGCAATCCGAATAGGCCATACACAATCGAAGGAATGCCTGAAAGCGTTTCGGTAGCCAGCGCTACAACTCGCACGAACCAGTTGCCTTTGTCGGTGTATTCATTCAGGAAAATGGCGGCACCTATACCAAATACCGATGAGCATGAAACCGAAAGAACAATAACGATCAGAGTGTTGAACAATGCGGGCATGAATGAGCAATTGTCCGAATTGTACGTAAGCTCAAACATTTCAGGTTTAATTTGGGGAACCCCCATCACCAAAATGTACCCAATAATGAAGCACACCGCTAAAACCGTCAAAACTGTACTGGCATACACCAAAACACGGAACACCCATGAGGAAGGCCTAGATGGCTTCGTGCGAGCAAGAATCGAATTGTTAGCCATTGCTCCCCTTCCGCTTCAACGCCGAAAATGCAAAGTTAATGATCAGGATGAACACGAACAACACGCAAGCCGTCCCAATCAGTGCACCTCGATGCAGATCAGCCGCATAGCCCATCTCAAGAACGATATTGGCGGTCATGGTACGAACACCGTCGGTAATCGCACTGGGCATTTTCACCTGATTGCCAGCAATCATGATGACTGCCATGGTTTCACCAATAGCTCGACCAATCGCCAAAATCACCGAAGCAAGGATGCCGGAAGCAGCAGCAGGAAGCACAACGTGCATAACACATCGTTCGTGGTCGGCCCCTAAAGCCAAAGCCCCTTCGTAATAGGAGTGAGGAACGGACCTCAAGGCAGATTCTGAAAGCGTGATGATGGTTGGAAGAATCATCACGCCAAGCACAAGCGAAGCACATAAAATCGATTGGCCTGTACCCCCGATATTGCTTCTAATGAATGGAACGAGCACAACCAAACCGAAAAAGCCGTACACAACCGACGGAATGCCTGCCAAGAGCTGGACGCCATTTTTGGCAATACTCGACACACGGTCACTCCCAAAACAAGCAAGGAAAACAGCGCACAGAATGCCCAGCGGAACCCCTATTACCAATGCACCGGCCATAACGTAGAAGCTTCCTAACACCATTACGCCGATACCATAGATATCGCTAGATGGTTGCCAGGTAGTCCCAAAAAGGAAGTTTGAAAAACCAATTTCAGCAATAGCAGGAATACCGTTGCCGAATATGAAGATGCAGATTACCAAAACTGCAGCCACCGAGATGGCTGCAGCAAAGGCGAAGAGCATCTTAGCAATGAGCTCTTTTGCTTGGGTCATTGACTAGCCGATCTCGCTCCACTTGGAAACTTCACCGGTAAAGATCTGCTTAACCTGATCAGCGGTAAGACCATCAACCTTGTTACCGTTATTCACGATGACGGCAATACCGTCGGTCGCGATAACGGTAGCAGTTGCACCCTGATCCTTCTCGGAATCCTTCAGATCGCGGGAGGCCATACCGAGATCGCAGGCACCCTCAATTGCAGAAGTAATACCTGTGGTGGAATCCGACTGGTTTACCTCAACGGTAACATTCGGGTTCAAGGCTTTATAAGCTTCCGCAAGCTTCTCCATGACGGGAGTTACGGAAGAAGAACCAGCGATGGTGACTTTACCGGAAAGACCACTGGCAGCATAGAAACCAGAAGCGTCCATCGGGATATAACCCTCTTCCTCAACGACCTTCTGGCCATCCGAGCTCAAGACAAATTTCATGAAGTCCTGAGCAACAGGAGAAAGTTCTTTGCCGCTGTTGGTAACAACATTGAATGGACGAGAGACCTTATACGAACCGCTCTTTACATTTTCAGCAGTAGCCTCAGCGCCATCAATTTTTACCGCCTTAACGGTATCGTCAAGAGAGCCCAACGAAATATATCCAATAGCATCAGCATCGTTAGCTACCGTAGTCTTCATAACGGCAGTAGAGTTAGTGATTGCGGCAGAAGAAGTGGTCTTGTCGACCTTTTTGCCGCTATCGTCCTTTTCTTCAATGCCAAAAAGCTCAATAAACGCACCCCGCGTGCCAGATCCATCCTCACGAGATGTTACGTTAATGGACGCATCGTTAGACTCACTCTTGGAATCACTGTTATTTCCGCTGCAACCAACCAACAATCCGCACATAGCGGCGAAGCAGAGCGCAAACGCACCAATCAGAACCTTGCTCCTTACTGTACTCACTTTCAAATTCCTTCTTTCTCCTAGGTAACGATGCCCTCGTAAACGAGAACATCAGATTGCATGACCAATAGTGGCCAAACCCCTATTGCCGTTGGTTACACAGACTTGAAAGCAAGTAAGCATTTAGTTAACTGAATAGCTATTGAGAAAAAGTTGTTAAACGAGGGAGCGCATGCTGAATTTGCCACGATAATTTAACAATACGAGGAAAGGAACATGCGTTGACTACCATCTTGCTTATCGAGGACGATCCCACCATTCGCCTTACCACAGAGTTTTCCCTAACCAAACACGGATACGCGGTGAGTTCATGCGATGATGGTCAATCGGGCTACGAAACAGCACTCTCCATTGAGCCTGACTTAGTACTTCTAGATGTTATGCTTCCAGGAATGAACGGATTCGAGGTTGCACGCAACTTGCGCAATGAAGGATTCAAATCCCCTATCCTCATGCTTACCGCACTCGACTCAGACGAAGACAAGATCAAGGGCCTCGATGCCGGTGCAGACGACTATGTAACAAAGCCCTTTTCTACAGAGGTTCTCCTTGCACGCATTCGAGCGAATCTCCGCCGAACTGAGCTTGACGGAGTAAACACTTCAACGCCCCAAACGTTTGGCGATCTTACTCTTGACATGGAAAACAGCTCAGCCACCATCAACGGCACAACGCTAAAGCTCCGAAGCAAAGAGCTTCAACTCCTATTTGCGTTGGCGGAACGCGAAGGGATGCTCTGTCGTCGCACCTGGTTGACTCAAAAAGTATGGAAAGAAGACTACCTCAGCACTTCACGCACCATTGATGTTCATATACGTCGGCTCCGTTCGGTTCTTGATGAGTACAGCGACTATCGCTTCATCCATACCGTACATGGCATGGGATACCGCTTTGAGCCGATCAAGAAAACGCAAGAATAATGAACGACGCTCGATTTCGGGGAAAATGGGCCAGCGATTCTCCAACAAAACGCTGGCAAAAGCGATTTGCTCTTGTGTATCTCATAGTGGCAATCGTGTTCGCCGCATGCTTTGCCGCATTCGCCCTTAACCCTATAAACAACAAGGTCGTAGAGCGACAAAGCTCGAACCTCACCTCGACCGCCCAAGCAGAGGCAAATGCTCTTGAATATGTCGATGACGCTCAAGAGTTTACAGAAAAAGCTGCTGAGGGGTCAGATTTGCGCATTACGCTCATCGCGCAAGATGGAACAGTAATAGCGGATTCTGAGGTTGATCCCGCAACACTCGAAAATCACCTAGGCAGAGAAGAAGTCGACAGTGCACTTCAGGGCGAAAACGGAGAAGCCCAACGAATGAGCTCCACTGACGACACCAACAGGCTTTACGTTGCCGTTCCAGCAACGTATCAAGGCGAACGGACGGCATTGCGCATCAGCGAGCCATCCACTGTTATCACGACAGCAGCCGATGCAACACGCAACACTGCCCTCATCATATGCGGATTAGGAATCATCGCCTTTGTCGCCATCGCCCTATTCACCTATCGCGAATCAAAAGCCCCTTTAAAGAGGTTCGACCAAGTTAGATCTGATTTTGTGGCAAACGCAAGCCATGAACTGAAAACTCCTGTTGCAGGCATTCGATTGCTGTCGGAAGCAATCCGCGACGCATCTGACGTAGGCGATGAAAAGAGCCTACATCTATTCATTGACCGCTTAGACAACGAAGCGGAGCGCCTTCAGCGCCTAGTGATCGATCTGCTTGATTTATCTCGCCTCGAAGAGCAACAGAACTCGGATCGTACACCTCGCGCCGACTTGCATAGCACTCTAACCACAAGCTACCTTGCACACAAAGGAGAAGCGGAAGACAAGGGCATTGACCTCGTGCTAGACGATCGATCAACCCCAAACGACAATTGCTACACCAATATGGAGCCTTCCGATGCGTCTCTGATTTTTGACAACCTCATAGAAAACGCAATTATGTATACCGACGAAGGAAGCATCCTCGTATCTCTCGAACCTAGATCACATGAAACGGTTATTTCGGTAAAAGACACCGGAATCGGCATCCCCCAAGCGGATCAATCGCGCATTTTTGAGCGTTTTTACCGCGTAGACAAAGCGAGAAGCCGCGAAGTCGGCGGAACTGGATTAGGTTTATCGCTGGTACGCCACGCTATAGAACGTGGTAATGGCTCTATCGAAGTAGATAGCACAGTTGGCCAAGGCACCGAATTCACCGTCCACCTGCCAAAATCCAAATAGGAATTAAGCCTCATTGACCCATTAGAGGACAAATCCTGAACAGGCACAAACCGCCTCCCTCATTTCTCTTGTCGCAGAAATGAGGGAGGGCGGATCAAATATCCGGGAATCAATCTCTTCGCGCATATCGCGGAATAGTATTAGCAATACTAAAAAGAGCAGGTTTACGCCATTTTCGCCATCAACACTATGAATGCGGTATTTGTGAAGGGATCTTGGAACTGAACTCCAGGGTGCATGTTCGACGAAAAGCAAACATGCCCTTTCCCCATACAAAAAAACGGCCAAGAACAGTATTCTTGGCCGCAATAAATCTGGAGCGGGTGACGGGAATCGAACCCGCCTCATCAGCTTGGAAGGCTGAGGTTCTACCAATGAACTACACCCGCAAAATGGTCGGGATGACAGGATTCGAACCTGCGACATCCTGCTCCCAAAGCAGGCGCGCTACCAAACTGCGCCACATCCCGACGCTGCACAGCGGCATCGATTATAGCAGAAGAATCGAAATCCGCAGGAAAGACTTTGCAAGCGATCGGCCCCTGCCCTTCCCCGCTGCACCCACCTTACGAGCATCGTCCCCTAACGAAATTTGCGCGTCTCTTACCACTTTCAACCCGATTCACCAAGGCCATCACAACCATTCGCATATATGCACCACATTTTTTACGTCAAATATCACATGACGGGTTATACTAAGCACACTGTTAGTAATTGCGCTCAGCAATTCCATCGGAATGAGATTGCGAACACTCTTTGAAAATCTCATTCTTGCCGGGGAAAGGGAGGCGGACACCATGAGATATCCAAGAAAGCTACTAGAGGGACTCAAACGAACCGTGGCAGTTTGCGCGGTCGCAGCCTTGACGTTTGGGGTATCGGTGATTACCCCCCCAAGCCACTGCTGAGGATATTTCGGGGGCAACGGACCAGTCCGCAGCGCTAACGCAAAACGTCAAGACTGCGACCGCACTCGACGAGAACCTCGAAACTAAGGTCACTCTTTCCTTCCCCGGTCAGCGCGAGGCAGAGCCTGCCGACGTCGTATTCGTGCTGGACAAGTCCGGCGCTTCCGCACAGACGGACATCTTCAAACAGGCCAAGGCGTTTCTTGAGGAGATTAATCAGAAGGCAAAGGCTGACGGCCTCAACATCAAGGTCGGTGTTGTTCTTTTCAACAAGATGGGCAACGTGCAGCTGCCGCTTACCGACGTGGTCGCGGGCTATGACGACATCCTGAACGCAATGAACTCGAGCGTGCGTTCGGGCACCAACATGCACGCCGGTCTTCTTGCCGCAAAAAGCATCCTCGACGCGGACACCGCCGTTAAGGCCGAGAACAAGCACGTCATCCTGATTAGCGACGGCGCGACCTACCTTTACTGCAAGAATGGCGATTACACCAAACCGTATACGAGGTCGTTTGGCGATCCAACCAAGCAGACGAATCCAGTGACCGGCGCTGCATACCCCTATGGATCGAACAAAATGGGCGGTATCTGGGAGTGGCAGTCTCGCGAGTACAATTTCAATAACGCCTGGAAGAAATTCCCCGACGGATCGAACTTCATTTTCTCGCAAGCCATGAAAAGCCCCGAAAAGCTCGGCGAGTATCTCGCCTACTATCGTGATCAGTACGAGAACTCCGACAAGAACTGGGCCCAGTACGACTATGAGTACACCGTTATAGCAGCCAATACCGGCACCACGAACCCCATCCCCGTCGACGTGACCGCGCCGTGCAACATCGACGTCGCGTTCTGGAGCACGGACGACACCTTCCAGTCGATGGTCAATGCCGGCTACGACATGAACGTCTATTATAAGAACGCCGCCGACTTTGACGGCCAGGTCTTCCTGAAGTACCTCGTCAGGAATTCAAATAACGGCGAACTCAACACCGATTTCGACAAGCTCAAGGCCAAGCTTGTGGACAAGATCGCCGCAGGTTCGACGGTTGAAGATACTATTGGCGCTAACTTCGACTTCGTCAACGACCCCGCCAAGATCAGCCTCACCGCCAATGACGAAAAGCTCTCACCTGAGAAGATCGACGCCACGACCTACGGTTTCGGTAAGAAGAGCGACGGCACGTACCGCTTCACCCTGAAGTACCAGGCTGGGGAAAATGAGAAGCTCATCCTCACGCTGAACGAGGCTGCCGCGCCGAGCAGGCCCGTCGTGCTGGAATACAGCGAGCTGCTGGTGAATAAGCCCACCGAGCCCGGCACCCACACCCTCAAGGTCAACGAGAGCGCGGTGCTCCATCCGATTGACGGCAACGGCGTGGCTGGCGAGGCATACGAGTTCCCGGTTCCCACCGTCGACTATACGGTTGCCAAGCCCGACCCGGCCCCGCAACCCGGCGCTACCGATAAGCCTTCCGACAACGGAGCGGCCACCGACAAGCCGGGGGCAAAGACCGCTCTAGCGAAGACGGGCGATGAGGCATTCGCGATTGGCATGGGATGCCTGCTCGTTGCGGGCGCAAGCGCTTGCGTGATCGCCACCGCCCTGAAGCGTCGTCGCAATTAAGGGCGTTCGGACGAGTAGCCGTCCACACATGAGCCCGCGCCGCAAGCAAGAGCGGCACCACTGAAGAGTTTTCGAGGCGAAGTCGTATACGCGGCTTCGCCTCGATTGTTTCACCCCAAGAATAAGCCCCTCACCGGGACGTTTTTCTCTACTCGAAAGAAATGACGACCATATCCTGGCTCAGCTGCCAAAAATCGAGAAGGAAACTCACCAGTCCGCCACGTAAGACAAACTGACGCAAGAGCGTAAATTCGTTCAACTCGACACACTCGAGCTCGCGCTGCTTTGTCAAAGGCGGAAAATCACCGAGACCGCTCAGCCGCCCTCGCACCCTTGGCCGAAATTCGTCGATACCTTTTGCCTGAAGGAGCAGGAGCGCAGAAATCGACGAAAGCGAACAGCGAAGCCCCCAACCGCTTGAGGGGGTGTACAAAAATGACGATATGTTGTGAAGGAATTGTATTTTACTCCCCAAAGGCAATACAAGTGTGGAATATTTAGTCTCAGCCATGCTCTAACTGCGACATTTTCGGTACACTCTAGACGCTTCGAGAGCTATATTCACTATTCCTCCATAACTTATCGTCATTTTTGTACAAAAGCAGATCGAGCGAGGATTATCGACAAGTTCGCATCCGGACGAGCAAGTGCATGATTCTATTAAATCGCAGGCGAATCATACGTTTGCCCAAAGGCAAAAGCAACAGCGCCGCGCCAAGCAATTAGCAGCATACTGAAGCGACCGAAAACAATTTCGCAACTTATTATCGAGACTGTTGCTGAACTAAAAAAGGCCAGAAGCTTTGAGCTTCTGGCCTGGTGTTTCATGGAGCGGGTGACGGGAATCGAACCCGCGTTATCAGCTTGGAAGGCTGAAGTTCTACCATTGAACCACACCCGCGATTTGCAGCGTTAGCTATTGTACCGCAAGTTGCCCCATTGCGGCGAAACTTTTCTCGAAGAAGCGATTTGCCCATACGCGATACCGTGCGCGAAACGGCTTTCCCTCGATGAAACCAGCCCGACATCGCAAACTGAGCGCACCCCAGCCCGACAGCCATCGTCGCGCTCAGTGCCTGGCAACCTGCAACGCGCTCCTCTACTCCTGCGCGATTCGCGTGATATTCAGAATACGAAGCGCATCGCCATCGCAGCAGGGCAAATCGAGCCCGCGCTCGGCCTTCTTCGCAATCATCGTCTCCGGGGCCACTGCGTTCTCCACCCAGGTCACTCCCTGAACAATCTCCCCCGAAGCAGCCAAATTGTAGTTGTCGACCGCCTCGCGCAAAAGCAAGTCCGGGCGCAAGCTACCCGTCGGCTTCGCCTCCAACTTGAAGGTGGCAACGGCACCCGTGAGTTGGAAGTCCCCCACGAGGAACTCGGCAGGATGCAGCACCTTTTCCTTCTTCTTGCGCACCACGTGAATCTCATCGGGCAGCGGGAGCACTGCCGGTGTGCACGACAGAAGCGCCCGATACGTGCTCACGGGAAACGCAACCGAAGCAGCAGCAGCCTTGGGCTCGATGTAGCGACAATCCTTCACCATGAGGTCGGCCACACTCGCCTCCTGCAGAGCAGAAAGCGCCTTGTCAGCGGAAACGTAATGCGTCAGGCGGACGTCGGCGATCTCGTGAGTCCCTCCGACGCCGACAGGCAGCGCCGCGCCGAACGCAATGAGCATATGGGGCGAGAAGCCCTGGCTCACCGCATAGGGCAAACCCGCACGGCGCACAGTGCGCTCAAGCGCACGGGCGACTTCCAGATGCGACAGCATCGCGAGGCGTCCCTGCTTGGCAAACGTCAAGCGAAGGCGAAATACCTGTTGCGGCTCGCTCATCGCGCACCCCCTTCGGACACGGGAAGCGGGCGCTCGTCGCTCGCCGCCTCCGCGAAACTATCGTTTCCCAATACCTCAGCGGCAGCAGGAGAAGCCGCAGCAGATGAGGGCGCGCCGACAGCTTCTGCCCCCGCAGGAGCAATCTCGGACGCGGGCGCGTCGCCGACCTCGGCCTGCGCAGCAACCTCGGCCGACACCTCAGCAGCCAGCGCAGCCTGAGCAGGCGTCACATCCGCCGCGGTCTCTCCAGCCGCGGCGGCAAGCGCACTCGGCGTGGAGCGAACGCCAGCAAGCATGTTGTCGCAATCGAGCGCCTGGCACGCACCGCAGCCCGTGCACTTCTCGAAAGTGCAGTCGGGTGTGGTGGTCTCCGCCGCCGCACGCTTGCGCTCGAGCGCCAGGTAGCGCGTGGTCACGCCCGTGGAAATGTGCGCCCACGGCATGACGCGCGAAGTATCCCACTGCGCCTGCGCGATTTCTGCAGGATCGATTCCCACGTCGGACGCAGCCCTCCGCCAGGCGTCCTCCAAGAAGAGCTCGGTCCACGCATCGAAACGTGCCCCTCGACGCCATGCGGCCTCCACCCAGTCGGCCGCCTGCCGCCCGCCGCGGCTCATAACGGCCTCGACGAAGCTTGTCGCCGGATCGTGCCAATGGATATCGACCGCCTTGTACTTCACGCTGTTGCGCAGAAGGTTCACACGGCGCAGTGCCTCCTCGGGCGGAATCTGGCCGTCCCACTGGAAAGGCGTTTGCGACTTCGGGACGAACAGCGCGACCGACGCACTCACGCGCACGTTGCCACGATGCTCGGGCGGCACGGCGGCCTTCGCCCGGTCGTAGGCGCGCTGCACAAGGCTCGCGATGCCCTTGATGTCCTCGTCGGTCTCAGTCGGCAGGCCAATCATGAAGTAAAGCTTGCAGCGGCGCCACCCCGCTTTGAACGCGGCATCGATAGCCCCGAACAGGTCGTCCTCCGTCACGTTCTTGTTGATCACGTCGCGCAGGCGCTGCGTACCCGCCTCGGGCGCGAAGGTGAGACCGCCCTTCTTCTGCCCCGCGACAAGCTCGGCCATGTCGACGCCGAACGAGTCGAGACGCTGGGAGGGAAGCGAGATGCGCACGCCCTTGCCGTCGCAGGCATGGTTCAGCTTGGTGAGGATATCGGCGATCTGGGAATGGTCGGTCGAAGAAAGCGAGGTCAAGCTCACCTCATCGTAGCCGGTGTCGGCAAGGCCGTCGAGCACCGACGACACCACGTTGTCCGCAGAGCGCTCGCGCACCGGGCGATACATCATGCCGGCCTGGCAGAAGCGGCACCCGCGCGCGCACCCGCGCAGCACCTCGACTGAGAGGCGATCATGCACGCATTCGGTGTAAGGGACGATGCAAGGCTCCCATCCGGAGCTTTCCGAAAAGCCCGAGAACAGGCGCTTATCGATATGCTCGGGAACGCCCGGCTCCACAGGCTCGACCCATGAGCCCGCACGCTGCGCCTCTTCCTCGCCCCGCACGCGATACAGCGAGGGAACGTAGCATCCAGGAAGCGCTGCAAGCGAGCGAAGGATATCCTGACGCGTTGCACCCGCACGACGGCACTCGCGCACGCAGAGCAGCGCCTCGGGCAGCGACTCCTCGCCTTCGCCGATGAGCATCGCGTCGAAGAACGGTGCATAGGGCTCGGGGTTAAAGACGCAGGGCCCGCCGCCGAGCACAATCGGATCGTCCTGCGCGCGATCGACCGCACGCAGGGGGAGGCCCGACAGGTCGAGCACTTCGAGAACATTGGTCGCCGCGAGCTCATGTGGCAGCGTGATACCGATGACATCGAATTCCGAAAGCGGAGCGCAGCTTTCGAGCGAGAACATCGGGACGCCCTCTTCGCGCATGAGGTCGATCAGGTCGACCGCAGGCAGAAACGCGCGCTCGGCAGCGAGATGCTCGGTCGCGTTCACCGCGTTCACGAGGATGCGGACCGCCTGGTTCGGCTGCCCGAGCTCGTAGGTGTCCGGGTAGACCATGCAATAGTTGAAGTCCGCACCCTCCTTGCGCGTGCTTCCCCATTCGTGGTCGAGATAGCGCGCCGGTCGCTCAACGCGCGCAAGCAGCGGCTCAAGCCGCGGCCACAAGTCGATCATGTATCCCCCTCGATATCCAAAACCGCAAGTGCGGCCCTTATTCAGTCTTCTTGAGAACCGACGCGGCGCCTTGGCGAACCGCCGTCTTCACGGTCGAGAGCACGCGAGCCCCCGCAGGAGTGGCCGCGACATCGCCCGCAATCTGCGTCGCCTTCGCCGTCGCCGTGGAAACGACGCCCGCAAGACCTGCGATGTTGCCGCCGCGCTCGAAGTACTCGACAGCCGCAAGGCCCATCGCCTTCGTGCCCGCATAGCCCACGCCGGCCTTTACGGC
>OLRJ01001512.1_pt1 | contig 19691 bp, 18 predicted proteins | sample 1672741 | NCBI WGS metagenome assembly OLRJ01 (sample SAMEA3136719, study PRJEB25190) | human gut metagenome | biome: human gut; feature: human-associated habitat; material: faeces | place: Austria | collected 2013
GATATGTGCAGCAGAAGGCGAAGAAAAGATTACAGCAGAAAGACCGGATGAGATCGTCTGTGAATTATCTGCCCAGAAAGCTGAAGAGATCGCTTCGAAGTTTGAACTGGGAGATGGGACAGTGATCATTGGAGCAGATACCATTGTTTCTTATATGAATAAAATTCTGGGCAAACCGTCAGATGAGCAGGACGCATTTGAAACATTGAAGATGCTGCAGGGAAATACACATCAGGTATATACCGGTGTGTGTCTGATTTATATTGACGACCAGCATACAGAAGAATATCGGTTTTATGAAAAAACAGACGTGACCATGTATTCCATGTCTGCGAAAGAGATTACATCCTATGTCCGTACCGGAGAACCGATGGATAAGGCCGGTTCCTATGGCATTCAGGGAAGATGCGCGATCTATATCAAAGAAATCAAAGGTGATTATAATAATGTAGTGGGACTTCCAATTGCCCGTCTGTATCAGGAAATTAAGAAAAACTTGCCGGATGTGTACGCGGAAGTTTATGATGTGTAGATGATTTCAGAGATTGAGAAGGAGAAAACAATGGTTCGATATGAATATGATAAAGTGTGTATAGATACTTTTTTGAAAAAACAGTTGCAGCTGTTTCCGGAAACGGTAGCAGAGACACCGGAAGAGGCAGAGGATTTTCTGGATATGTGTATGGCAGCTGTGTGTGACACGATCAAAGATGTAAAAGAGCATCTGGATGCCTGCGGGGATATTTCCGGAATGAGCAAACAGGAGCTGGAAGAGGCAGAAGAAGTGTTCAAGCTTCCAGATGGACGATATCTGGTAGTAGACGCATAAGAACAATCGTCATATTCTCATGACCATTGACGCTGTCAGCCAGGGCTGATGGTATTTGGAACACATGAAATATATATATTACGACTATTCATGTGGCTAGAAAAACTGGCGGAACGAGGTTTAACATGAAGAACAAAAAGATAAAACAGACAGTGCTGGCAGAGATTGTCAGTCTCTGTCTGGCGGGAGTCGTATTCATGAGCGGCTGCCAGCACAGTGGATCTGCTGTGTTCAAGATCGGAACAGACAGCTGTTCCGTGGCAGAGGCAAAGGTATTGCTTGTAAACTATCAGAATACATACGGCAGAGTGTATGGTATGGATCTGCTCAGCGACAATGGCGGAGAGGCAGAGAATCTGGAATCTTATATCAAAGATGCTGCAATCTCCAAACTGGCGCAGATCTATACGCTGGCATATATCGCCACAGACCATCAGCTCACGCTGTCTGACGACGAACAGGCAAAAGCGGAGCAGGCGGCATCTGCTTATTACGCTTCTCTGAATGAGAAAGAGAAAAAATATATGGATGTATCCGAAAAGGATGTGCAGGAACTGTACACCCATTGTCTGCTGGCGCAGAAAGCCTATGAAGAACTGACAGCGGAAGTGGGAGAGGAGGTCAGCGATGATGATGCCCGTGTCATGCAGTTGCAGCAGATCTGTGTCAGCAGTAAAGAAACAGCTGACCAGATCGAAGCAGCGCTTACGCAGGGAAATTCTTTTGAACGTCTGGCTGCGGAGTATAATGAAGCTTCTGACGATATCGTATATGTGACAAGACATGATTTTTCGGATGAGACACAGCAAAATCAGGTGTTTTCCCTGCAAAACGGAGCATACAGTCCAGTGCTGGAGAACCGTGGAAAATATTATATCTACAACTGCATCAATAATTTTGAACAGCAGCGCACCGAAGAAAATAAAGATACTGTTTTGGAACGGCGCAAACTGGAGGCTGTCAAAAGTGTATACGATGCCTATGTGAAGCGGGATGCGGCAAAACTGAATCAGAAAACGTGGGAAAAAGTATCACTGGAATCTGACAGTGAACTGACAAGTCAGGATTTTTTTGAAGTTTATGAGCAGTATTGCGGAACTTTTGAGGTACAGTATCTTACAAGAGGAGTCTGAGTATGAGAGAAGAGATGCAGGATACGGCGAAAGAACTTGCAGAAAAGATCATGGTATTTGCCAGAGATCAGGTCATGCTCTCCATGCGTTTCCTGAATCGGGCGCTCTTTCGGATGCCGGTTACGGAAAGTGATCAGATCAGTGCCTGGGCAGTGGATGGCGAGCGGGTCTATTATAATATGGAATATGTTCTGGCGGCATTTAAGAAAGAGAAAAATTCCTGTACCCGTGCGTATCTGCATATGATCCTGCATTGTATTTTCAGCCATCCCTTCCAGTATGAAAAAATGGAGCGGGACTGCTGGGATCTGGCGACAGATCTTGCGGTAGAGCATACGATCATGGGGCTTCATCTGCCGGATACTTCTGTGGATGCGGATTTTGCAAATAAGAAAAAGATGGCAAAGCTGCAGGAAAAGATTCCGATTTTTACAGCGGAAAAGATTTATCGTTATATGCTGGATCATCCACAGGAAGCGCAGGAATGGCTGGAGCAGGCAGAAGATTTTGAATGGGACGATCATCGCAAATGGATTCCAGTCAAAGAAGTGGATGCCCTTGACCGAAAAGGCGATGCTTATACCAAAGATACCAAGACCGGAATGACCGGCTGCCATGAGGCTGACAGCGGCGAAGAGGGCGAGCAGGAAGAAGTCGATGAAGCACTGGTGGGGCAGCGGTCGAGTGAATGGCAGGATATCAGCCAGCATGCCAAGACGGATCTGGAGACATTTTCCAGAGAACAGGGGTTTGGCGCAGGAGATCTTCTTCTGAATCTCAAAGAGAGTCTGCGGGATCGGTATGATTACGGCGAATTTCTGCGAAAGTTTGCAGTTATGGGCGAAGAGATGCATATCAATGATGACGAGTTTGATTATATCTATTATACCTATGGTCTGGAACTGTATGAAAATATGCCGCTGATCGAACCGCTGGAATATCGGGAAAATAAGCGTATCCGGGAATTTGTTATTGCCATTGATACATCTGGTTCCTGTCAGGGAAAGACTGTGGAACGTTTTCTACGGAAGACATATTCAATCTTAAAGAGCACGGAAAGTTATTTTTCCAGAGTCAATATCCACATCATTCAATGTGATTCCAAGATCCAGAGGGATGTGAAGATCACAAGTAACGAAGAATTTGAAGCATATATGGAAGATGTGGAACTGTCCGGTTTTGGCGGAACGGATTTCCGTCCTGTTTTTGAATATGTGGACGGACTGATTCGCCGTCATGAATTTCAGGATCTGAAGGGAATGATCTATTTTACAGATGGAAAAGGGACATTTCCGGAACGGATGCCGGATTATCAGACCGCGTTTGTATTTATTGAAGAAGGATTTTCCATTCCGGAAGTGCCATCCTGGGCAATCCGGCTTGTATTACAGGAGGATGATGTATGAACATACAGGAAGCAAAAGAACAGATTAAGAAAGCAGTACAGATCTATCTCATGAAAGATTCCTATGGAGCCTATCGCATTCCTATCGAACGGCAGCGTCCAGTATTTCTTCTGGGAGCGCCTGGAATCGGTAAGACAGCGGTTATGGAGCAGATCGCACAGGAAATGGATATCGCACTGGTGTCTTATTCCATGACCCATCATACGAGACAGAGTGCTCTGGGACTGCCATTTATCAGTCATAAAAATTATCAGGGACAGGAGTTTGACGTTTCTGAATATACCATGAGTGAGATTGTTGCTTCTGTCTATGAGGCGATGGAAAAGAGTGGGAAGAAAGAAGGCATCCTTTTTCTGGATGAGATCAACTGCGTGTCTGAGACATTAGCGCCGTCCATGCTGCAGTTTTTGCAGTATAAGACATTTGGTAAACATAAGATCCCACAGGGCTGGGTCGTTGCAACGGCAGGAAATCCACCGCAGTTCAACCGTTCCGTCCGGGAATTTGACATTGTTACCATGGATCGTATGAAAGTGTTGGAAGTGGAAGCAGATTATGAGACATGGAGAAAATATGGAATCAATAAAGGTATTCACGGGTCGATCCTTACTTATCTGGATATTAAAAAAGGCGATTTTTACTGCATTGAAAATACTGTAGATAGAAAATCCTACGTTACAGCCCGTGGATGGGAAGATCTGTCTGAGACAATCTATCTGTACGAGGAGCAGCATTTTCCGGTGGATGAGACACTGATCGGTCAGTATCTGCGGAATAAACGGATCGCAAGAGAATTTGCTTCTTATTATGATCTGTATCAGAAATATAAGAAGGATTACCGTGTGCAGCAGATCCTTTCCGGCGAAGCAGATAAAGAAATCAAAAACAGGGCGAAACAGGCGGGCTTTGATGAACGTCTTTCTCTGATGGGATTGCTTCTGGATGCGTTACAGCTGAAGATTCGGGAAAATGTGGAACTGGAAGATGCGATGCGTGGTCTGCTGAAAGTGTTAAAACAGGTTAAAGCAGATCTGGGGACACTGGAAGGACAGATCACCGGAGAAGAAATCCTGGCTGTTTTACAGAAAGCGGAAGTGCAGCAGCAGACAGAGATGGAACAGGAAGATCAGGCAAATGCCCTTTCTTCGGATGCGGCACGGGCATATTATCTGACGATCCAGACCTTGCGGAACGAAGCGAAAGAGATCCGTCTGGCAGGAATTACAGATCCACAGAAGGCCTTTGTGCAGATCAAAGAGCACTTTGATCAGAAGGTACAGCAGATGCGTCAGGACAGCGTACAGATCAGCAAAGAATTGTCTAATCTGTTTGACTTTGTAGAAAAGATTTTTGGCGATGGTAATGAGATGCTGGTTCTGGTTACAGATTTAACCGTAAACTATAACAGCGCAAAATTCATCAGTCAGAAGGGCTGCAAAGAATACTATAAATATAACAAGAAGTTTCAGATCTATGAGAGACAGCAGGAAATAGCAGATGTTATGGAACAATTACAGATATAAGATAGCAGAAGATGATACAGTGCATATTCTGCAGTATCAGGGCGAGGAACTTACGGTAAAGATCCCGGAGCAGATTGATGGTTGCCCGGTTACGGAAATTGGTCGCGAAGCGTTTTTGGAATATGGCATGGCGATAGAGACCATTGAAGTTCCGGGAAGTGTAAAAGTGATCCGGGAAGGTGCATTTCGTATGTGTCTGAGTTTGCGGGAGCTGGTTTTGCATGAAGGTCTGGAGCTCATTGAAGGAGGCAGCCTTGCAGTGTCGCCACTGGAAAAGCTAACGATTCCTTCTACCGTAAAAATGATCGAAAATGCATATGAGCTGGGGGAGTTGCCATGGGAGATATCTGAGAAGAATCCGTGGTACTTTTCGGATGGTTACGGACTGTATCATCGGGCAGACAATGTACAGGAATTGGTTCTTGTACAGAAAAATGATGCAAGGACGGACTATGAGATTCTGGATGGTACGACAGAAATCGGGAAAGAATGCTTCAGTGGACATGCATTTATTGAAAAGGTAAGCTGCCCGGAGAGCCTGCACTGTATCGGCGAAGATGCCTTTGAAAGCTGCCAGTCATTAAAGGAGCTCCATTTGAATCAGGGTCTGGAAGAGATCCGGGAAGATGCATTCAGTTACTGCATTGCACTAAAAGAACTGTTTCTGCCTGCTTCTCTGACAGAGATTGGGGAGAAAGCGCTGACCAATACTTATGGTTGGAGTGACAGCGTCAGTGGAATCTCAAAGATTGTTGCAGATCAGCGGAATCCGGTTTACCGGACGGATGAAAATGCCTTATTCCAAAAAAATATCTTAATCAAATATTTTGGCGATAAGATTTTCTATGAGATTCCGGAAACGGTTACGCAGATTGGCTGGTGCGCTTTTCGCAGGTCAGGTATTCATACATTAATTTTAAAAGAATCGGTGCAATGTGTGGAAGAGAAGGCTGTCATGGAGTGCCGTCGTCTGGAATGGATTCTGCTTCCGGATGAAGGCGGTGTACTCTATGTGCCGCAGACACCGGTTTACCGGAAGGATGAAGTCGGCGCTCTGTTGGGAGACAGGGAAAAATTGCAGGGGTATCTTTTTGACTATGCTGGATATGATGCACTGTTTGATACCTACTTTTTCCTTGCGGATAAAGCGGGGATGGCATGCTGCCGGTTAAAATCGCCGGTATTGTTGTCAGAGCAGATGCGCCAGACTTACGATGGCTATATCCGGGAACATCTGGAGGAAATCCTGCTGGATATCGGACAGAGAGAGGACCTGGAGCGGTTGTCTGATCTGGCGGAACTTGGATATTTTACGGAAGATAATATGGATTTTTGCGTGAATGTCATCGGACGGGTACAAAATGCAAAACTTACCGGATATCTGCTGACCTGGCAGCAGGAACATTTTGGTACGTTGGAGTTTGATTTTTCATTATAGTTTTTTGTGTCGTATATGGTAAGGCAGCGAGCATTACAGAAAGCAGTTGTATTATAAATGGATGACATAAAAGAGAATTGTTATATTTAGCGGAATGAATGAAAAAATATAAAAAAGATGTTGACAGGTACCGAAGGTCTATGTATAATAGATTGAGTGTGATTAGAGAAATATTGCGGATGGAGGTGTAAATATGTCTATTTGTCCAAAAAATAAATCTTCTAAAGGAAGAAGAGATAGAAGAAGAGCAAACTGGAAAATGACTGCTCCGACTTTAGTAAAATGCAGCAAATGTGGAGAACTTATGGTTCCTCATAGAGTTTGTAAAAACTGTGGATCCTATAATAAAAAGGAAATCATTGCTGTTGACTAATTGACGGAAATAGCTGTTAAAAGTGATAGCAGACAACAGGGGCTGTTGCATGCTGGATGATATTTCATCTGTCATGCAACGGCCCTTTGTTTGTTTCCCGAATGTTTATGCACGTTTTAACTATTTTTATAAAAATGAAAATGTATGATAAAGACGATAGAAAAAACATTAAAAATAATGAATAATATAAAATATGCCGCAGGAAAAAGGTGGCAAAATGGAGAGTTTAATGAAAAATAAGAAAATACTGATTATTTTGATCATCTGTATCTGTGCGGCACTGGTCGTTATTTTTGCAGTCCGCTCTGCTACCGAATCAAAAATGCGTGTCCTTTCTCCGGATAAAGTAAAAAGCATGGAAGAAATACAGGAGTAAAACATTTCAGGAAAAGCATGGAAGCACTACTGGTATAAATGATTTCGAGAGGAGCATAAGAAGAGTTGCCAGAGAAAAACGTGGCGTAGAGTACACAGAGAAATGGCAGGACTTTACTTCTGGATAATCCTATAGTAAAATTGAAATGTTATATTGAGAGAACCTGGATCAATAATGGAGGAAAACATGTCTGAAATGATCAAAATCGTAGTAGATGCCATGGGCGGTGACAATGCCCCGGCTGAGATTGTAAAAGGTGCAGTGGAAGCTGTACAGCAGCGTCCGGATATCAAAGTCATTCTAACCGGACAGGAAGCAGCAGTAAATGCAGAATTAAGCAAATATTCCTATACAAAAGAGCAGATAGAAGTAGTAGATGCCCCGGAAGTTATTGAAACGGCAGAACCGCCGGTTATGGCGATCCGAAAAAAGAAAAATTCTTCCATCGTGCTGGGTATGGGGCTTGTGAAAAAAGGCGAGGCGGATGCATTTGTCTCAGCCGGAAGCACAGGCGCCGTATTGGTAGGCGGACAGGTTCTGGTGGGCAGGATCAAAGGCGTGCAGAGACCGCCACTTGCTCCATTGATCCCTACAGAGACCGGCGTCGCTCTTCTGATCGACTGTGGCGCCAATGTGGATGCAAGACCGTCTCATCTGGTGCAGTTTGCGCAGATGGGTTCCGTTTATATGGAAAATGTAGTAGGAATTAAAAATCCTAAGGTAGCGATCTTAAATATCGGAGCAGAAGAGGAAAAAGGCAATCAGCTGGTAAAAGAGACATTTCCATTGCTGAAAGAATGCAAAGGGATTAATTTTATCGGAAGCATCGAGGCAAGAGAAATCCCGCATGGTCAGGCGGATGTCATTGTTACCGATGCGTTTGCAGGAAATGTCGTACTGAAACTGTACGAGGGTGTTGCATCTACCTTATTGAAGAAAGTAAAAGAAGGACTGATGTCTTCTCTTCGCAGTAAGATCGGTGGAATGCTGATCAAACCGGCGCTGAAACAGACCCTGAAAGCGTTCGATGCATCCCAGTATGGCGGAGCACCGCTGCTTGGACTGAATGGTCTTGTTGTAAAAACCCATGGCAGCTCCAATGCCAACGATGTGAAAAATTCTATCATTCAGTGTGTGACCTTTAAAGAACAGAATATCAACGGAAAGATTAAAGAGTATATTCAGCAGTCTGCGGAGGAAAAAGATGGAATTTGATAAATTTCGTGAGATTGTTTCAGAAGTTTTGGAAATCGGAATGGAAGAAGTGATAGAGCAGGCATTGCTGGTGGATGATCTCGGAGTAGATTCCATGGAACTGATGGATATTTTACTTCGGACAGAGGAAGTATTTGACGTCATGCCAGACGTCGATCCTTCCCTGACCGACATCCGGACGGTAGGAGATGCCTACCGTTCTTTTGTTGTATCTGCAGGTAAAAATGCCTGACTGGTAATCAGGATAATAAACAGATATGATCAGAAATCTTCGAACAAAACAGAAGGTTCTGGTTCTGCATAAATAGAGTAAAGGAGAGTGGACATGGAAGCGTTAAAAGAATTTCAACAGAAAATAGGATATACCTTTCAGCAGGAAGGACTGCTCCGTCAGGCGTTGACCCACAGTTCTTATGCAAATGAGAAACATATGAAGAAGCTTTCTGATAATGAGCGTCTTGAGTTTTTGGGAGATGCCGTATTAGAGATCATCAGCAGTGATTATCTGTATCATCTGCACAGAGACTGGCCGGAAGGAGAACTTACAAAAGTCAGAGCCAGCATCGTATGTGAACAGACACTGGCATTTTGTACTAGAAAGATCCAGATGGGAGATTATCTGTTCCTTGGAAAAGGAGAGAACCTGACCGGTGGAAGAAAGAGAAAATCCATTTTGTCAGATGCGTTTGAGGCTGTAATCGGAGCCATTTATTTGGATGGTGGTTTTGCTAATGCAAAGGAGTTCGTACATCGTTTTGTAATGGACGATATTGAACATATGCAGCTCTTTTATGATAGCAAGACTATCCTGCAGGAGATCGTTCAGGCAGATGAGAGAAAAGGCGAACTGAATTATCAGCTGGTAGCAGAGGAAGGTCCGGATCATGATAAACGTTTTATTGTGGAAGCATGTATCGGAACTCATGTCATCAGTCATGGAGAGGGTCATACGAAAAAAGCGGCAGAACAGGAAGCAGCTTATCAGGCAATTCTGAAACTGAAACCGGAGATGAAAAAAAAGAAGTAGACAAAGGAGAACAGTATGTATCTGAAAAGTATAGAGGTACACGGTTTTAAATCTTTTGCCAACAAGATTTTATTTGAATTTCACAACGGAATTACGGGAATTGTAGGCCCGAATGGAAGTGGAAAAAGTAATGTTGCGGATGCGGTCCGTTGGGTGTTGGGCGAACAGAAAGTCAAGCAGCTGCGAAGCACCAGTATGCAGGATGTAATCTTTGCCGGTACAGAGAACCGGAAACCCCAGAGTTATGCATATGTAGCGATCACACTGGACAATTCTGATCATCAGCTGCCGTTGGATTATGAAGAAGTAACGGTGGCGCGAAGGGTATATCGTTCCGGAGAGAGCGAATATCTGATCAATGGTTCCGCTTGCAGACTGCGTGATGTCAATGAATTATTTTATGATACCGGTATCGGTAAAGAGGGATATTCCATTATCGGACAGGGCCAGATTGACAGGATTCTGAGCGGAAAGCCGGAAGAACGCAGGGAGCTGTTCGATGAAGCAGCAGGAATCGTAAAATTCAAACGGAGAAAACAGATGGCACAGAGGAAGCTGGAAAATGAACAGCAGAATCTTGTGCGTGTCAATGATATCCTATCAGAGCTGGAAAAACAGCTGGCGCCTCTGGAGCGTCAGTCAGAGACGGCAAGAACCTATCTGAAAAAAAGAGAAGAACTGAAAGAATGCGATGTTCAGCTTTTCGGGATAGAGGCAGAACGGATCAGCAAGCAGTTGAAAGAGAATGAAGGCAGTCAGAAGATCGCCCGGGATCAGCATCAGGAAGCTCAGAAAAAGCAGGAAGAGGTGCGCACCGGTTCAGAGCAGATGGAACAGGAGATTGCCCAAAATGAACAGCAGATGGAACAGATCCGACAGGAACTGAGCAATGCCGGGATGACCCGGGAAAAACTTGAAGGACAGCTGAATGTCCTTCAGGAGCAGATCCATGGGGCGAAGCAGAATCGGGAGATACAGAAACTCCGGTTGCAGGCGATCGACAATGATCTGAAACAACGGGAGCAGTCCCGACAGGAGTATGAAAAAGAACAGGCTGAATGCCTTGCAATCCTGCAGGGGATCGAGGAACGGAAACAGGCGATCTACGGAGAACTTTCCAAGGTACGAAATCAGGCAGCTTCATATGAGAGCCAGATAGAAGACAACAGAAAGAGCAGTATTGACCTGTTGAATCAGAAAGCGGTTTTCAGCGGAGAACAGAAACGACTGGATACCATGCTGGAACAGATCTCTATTCGAAAAGCTGCGTTGAATCAGCGCCTGCTGGAACAGCAGAGTACAGAGGTAGATCTGCAGAAGAATCTCCAGAGCTTTCAGGAAGCCTACGATCAGGTTTGCCAGAAGATCACAGAACAGCAGAAGCTGGAAGTGCAGATCGGGCAGAAGCTGGATGAGTGGAGAGTAAAAGAGCGCACCGCTGTCACACAGCTGGAAGAAGCAAAGAACCACTATCATAAAGATGCTTCCCGCCTGGAGTCCATGCGAAATATTGCAGAACGTTATGATGGATATGGTAACAGTATCCGCCGGGTTATGGAACAGAAAAACACCGTATCCGGCATTCATGGCGTTGTCGCTGATCTGATCCGTGTGGAGAAAAAATATGAGACAGCCATCGAGACAGCTCTTGGCGGAAGCATTCAGAATATCGTTACGGAAGATGAAACTACGGCAAAACAGATGATCGCTTATCTGAAGGAACACCGGTACGGTCGTGCCACATTTCTTCCGTTGACAAGTGTTAAAAAGAGGGATAATTCTCTGCGGACGGATGTATTACAGGAAAACGGCGTGATTGGTTATGCGGATACGCTGGTGAGTACCGCAGACCGGTATCAGGGGATCGCAGGGTATCTGCTTGGCAGAACACTGGTGGTGGATCATATCGATCATGCCATCGGACTGGCACGAAAATATCGTTATTCCCTGCGGATCGTAACGCTGGAGGGAGAATCCCTGCAGCCCGGCGGTTCCATGACCGGTGGTGCTTTCCGAAATAACAGCAATCTGCTGGGAAGAAGCCGTGAGATTTCCGTTCTGGAAAAAAGCGTACTGGATTTAAAGACGCAAATGCAGGAAACAACTGGCCGTCTGGAAGATATCCGCACAGCAAGAGAGCTTCTGAAAGAAGATCTGTCAGAGGTTCGGGAAAGCATACAAAGCGCCCGTCTGGAACAGAATACGGCAAGGATGAATCTGGAACGACGACAGGACGAACAGAAGCAGCAGGCAGAATTTTATGCCGACATTCAGAAAGCTTCAGCAGCAGACAGAAGAGATCCGTGCAGAGCAGGAGGCTTTGCGGGAGAAAATGTCGGATTCCGAAGGAATAGAAGAGGAACTGCAGGAAGAGAATCTTATTCTACAGGAGAAAATGGATCAGCTCCAGAAGGAGATTCAGACAGGGCAGCAGCGCCAGTCGGAAATCCTGATGGAAGAATCTTCTGCTCGCCAGAAAGAAGTATTTTTACGGGAAAATCTGGAACATATCCGGGAAGAAATAGAAAAGCTTCTTCGGGAGCAGTCACAGATCCATATAAGTTCTTCCAATCAGGAAGCAGAGACCAGGCAAAAACAGCAGGAGCAGTCACAGATTCGTGACAGGATTGCGGCTGCTGCACAGAAACATACGGAGCAGGAAGCACAGTTAAAAGTACTTCAGGAAGAGAAGGAAACCCTTGCAGCGTCCTATAGGGAATATTTCAAGCAGCGGGAAGACATCACGCAGCAGATCAGCCGTCTGGAGCAGGAGATCTTTCGTTTGGAAAGCCAGAAGGAGAAACTGGAAGAGTCTATGGAACATCTGACTAGCTATATGTGGGAAGAATATGAGCTGACCCTGCATGCGGCAGATGTGAAAGAACAGGAAGTGACAGTCAGCCCCTCCGAGATCCGCAGCCGTATTACCGATCTGAAAAACGAGATCCGTAGACTTGGAAATGTCAATGTCAATGCCATTGAAGAATATAAAGAAGTGTCGGAGCGTTTTGCATTTATGGATACCCAGCGCAACGATCTGGTGGAAGCGGAAAAGACATTGCAGGGAATCATCCAGGAACTGGATGAAGGCATGCGCAAACAGTTCCATGAAAAATTTGCAGAGATCCAACGGGAATTTGATCTTGCATTTAAAGAACTTTTTGGCGGCGGAAAAGGAACGCTTACACTAACCGATGGGGAAGACGTACTGGAATGCGGCGTCAGCATTACAGCACAGCCTCCGGGAAAGAAACTGCAAAATATGATGCAGCTTTCCGGTGGCGAAAAAGCGCTGACAGCCATTGCACTGTTATTTGCTATTCAGAACTTGAAACCATCGCCCTTCTGTCTCTTAGATGAGATTGAGGCAGCGCTGGACGATTCTAACGTAGATCGTTTTGCCGGATATTTACATAAACTGACGAAAAATACGCAGTTTATCATCATTACCCATCGACGGGGAACTATGAATGCGGCAGACCGTCTCTATGGTATCACAATGCAGGAAAAAGGCGTATCCACACTGGTATCGGTAAATCTTATCGAGAAGGAACTGGATGCCTGATAGGCATATCATTATATTTATAAAATCTATGAGGGGAAAGATTCCTCAGTGTGAATAAAAAGTTTGCAGATTAAAAAATAGCACAGAAAGTAAAGGAACAGGATATGAGTGAAGAAAAGAAAGGCTTTTTTAAACGACTGGTAGCCGGTCTGACAAAGACCAGAGATAATATCGTATCCGGATTTGAGTCTGTATTCAGCGGATTCAGCCGGATTGATGATGATTTTTATGAAGAGCTGGAAGAAATTCTGATCATGGGTGATATCGGCGTCCATGCCACAGAGGAGATTTTGGAAAGTCTGAAAGAGAAAGTAAAAGAGAATAAGATCAAAAACCCGGCAGACTGTAAAGAACTCCTAATCTCCAGCATCAAAGAACAGATGGATGTGGGCGAGACAGCATATCGTTTTGAACAGGAAAAATCTGTCGTGCTGATCATCGGTGTAAACGGTGTTGGGAAAACGACTACGGTTGGAAAACTTGCAGGAAAGCTGAAATCACAGGGGAAAAAGGTCATTCTTGCAGCGGCAGATACGTTCCGTGCCGCAGCGGGCGAGCAGCTGGTAGAATGGGCGAACCGTGCCGGTGTGGATATCGTCAGCGGACAGGATGGCGCAGATCCGGCAGCCGTTGTTTATGATGCGGTACAGGCAGCAAAGGCGAGAAAGGCAGATGTTCTTTTGTGTGATACAGCCGGACGTCTTCACAATAAAAAGAACCTGATGGAAGAGTTAAAGAAGATTAACCGCATCTTGGAGAAAGAATATCCGGATGCATACCGTGAGACATTGGTTGTTCTGGATGGAACAACAGGTCAGAATGCGCTTGCACAGGCAAAACAGTTCAGTGAAGTGGCAGAGATCACAGGTATCGTACTGACAAAGATGGATGGAACAGCCAAAGGCGGTATCGCCGTAGCAATCCATTCAGAACTGGGAATCCCGGTAAAATATATCGGTGTGGGCGAGACGATCGATGATCTGCAGAAATTTGATGCAGACCAGTTCGTAGATGCATTATTTGATATAGATCCGAATGCACTTGACATTCAGGTAGATCTGTCAGAAAATGAGACAGATGAAGAGCAGGAGTAATCTTTCAAGTAAACAAAACAAAAGGAGTGCAACAAAATGGAAATGTTATCTTTAAAGGCTTTTGAGGAAGCCAGTGAAATTGTAAAACAGGTAACACAGGAAACAAAACTGGTTTACAGCGAGTATCTCAGTGAGCAGACCGGCAACAAGGTTTATTTAAAACCGGAAAACATGCAGCGCACCGGTGCCTATAAAGTCCGTGGCGCTTACTATAAGATCAGTACCCTTTCCGATGAGGAAAGAGAGAAAGGTCTGATCACAGCATCCGCAGGCAACCATGCCCAGGGTGTTGCTTATGCGGCAAAACATTTCGGAGTAAAGGCAACGATCGTAATGCCGACCACTACACCGCTGATCAAAGTAAACCGTACCAAAGGATATGGTGCAGAAGTGGTTCTGCATGGCGATGTCTACGATGAGGCATGCGCAAAAGCTTATGAGCTTGCAGAAGAGCATGGATATACGTTTATCCATCCATTTGACGATCTTGCAGTTGCTACCGGACAGGGAACTATCGCTATGGAGATCTTCAAGGAACTTCCTTTGGTAGATTATATCCTCGTGCCGATCGGTGGTGGCGGACTTGCCACCGGCGTATCCACACTTGCCAAACTGTTGAATCCGAAGATCAAAGTCATCGGTGTGGAACCGGAAGGCGCAAGCTGTATGAAAGCATCTCTGGAAGCAGGAAAAGTAGTGACTTTGCCGATGGTAAATACCATTGCTGACGGTACTGCCGTGAAGACGCCGGGAAACAATATTTTCGCATATATTCAGCAGAATCTCGATGACATCATTACGGTAAAAGATGATGAACTCATTGTTGCTTTCCTGGATCTTGTAGAAAATCACAAGATGATCGTGGAAAATTCCGGTCTGCTGACGGTTGCAGCCCTGAAGCATCTGAATGTAGAGGACAAAAAGGTCGTATCTATCTTAAGCGGTGGAAACATGGATGTTATTACCATGTCTTCTGTTGTACAGAAAGGTCTGATCATGCGTGATCGTATCTTTACCGTTTCTGTGCTCCTTCCGGATAAACCGGGCGAACTTTCCCGTGTATCTGCGATTATTGCACAAGAGCAGGGAAATGTTATCAAGCTGGAGCACAACCAGTTTGTCAGCACCAATCGAAATGCGGCAGTGGAACTTCGTATCACACTGGAAGCATTTGGTACAGAGCATAAGCAGCAGATCATCGCTGCATTGCAGAAAAACGGTTATCGTCCGAGAAGCGTACAGGCAACTCTTTAAACGGTGTGTCTGGATAAGTAGATCCAGGCGGTCAGTGACGTGAAGATCTGGCTTGCCAGCATACCCCACAGATATCCGCGGATTCCGATCGTTGGAACAAAATAAAAGATACAGAAGATCCGAATGCAGCTTCCGATAATGTTTAAGGCAAGCACTGTTTTTGGCTTTCCAAATCCGTGTAAAATGCTGCAAAGCGTACCGGACAGAAACAGAAACGGGCTGATCCAGGATAAGGTGCGGATATAGACGCCGGCCAGATGATTTCCAAACAGGAAGACGCCGATATAAGAACCGCCAAGTAAGAACAACAGCGTGCATAAAAATCCGAGAACCAGAGAAGATTCGATGGTTTTTCGGATGAGATGCGCAATCTGTTGTTCTTTTTTTTCGGCCTGGGCTTTTGCAATCTCCGGCAGCAGCATGGCAGACAGGGAATTGCTCAGTACCGCTGGAAACATGATCGTGGAAAATACCATGCCGGTCAGGATGCCGTAGACGCTCAGAGCATCCTCAGAAGAATATCCAAAGGAACGCAGGCTTAACGGGATCAGGATATTTTCCAGACTTTGCGCCAGACTGAGGGAGACACGGTTTATTGTCAGTGGAATCGCCATGGAACATAGATTGCTGGTTCGGGCTTTCAGGTCGTAAAAAGCTGTATTTGTTGTTTTTTGGAAAGCAGATTTTCGGAAAACGGTATTTTTTTTCGCAGACAGTGCAGTCAGGGAAAACAGGGCAGAGGCAATCTCGCCAAATACCAGTCCCCACACGGCGATGGCAGCTGTAAATTTCTGCTGCTGTTCTGTTAGGATGCTGCATACCAGCCAGACGCCAAGGACACGGATCAGCTGTTCCACTAACTGGGAAGCAGAAGGAATCCCGGCTTTTTTGCGTCCGTAGTAATATCCGCTGATGCAGGCATGGATACAGGCGAAGGGGATTGCCACCGCCATGATGCGAAGTAGGGGTTCACAGCGTGCTTCGCCCAGCAGATGCAGACTCAGAAAATCAGCATACCGAAACAGAAAAACTGCACAGCAAAACGACAGCACAAGGGAGAGTGTTGTGCCGATCGTCAGATAGCTTCGGGCGATACGGTCTGTTTTAGAAGAAGCGGCATACCGTGAGATTGCCGTCTGCAGTCCGCCACAGGACAGGGCAAGGCAGAACGCAAACAGTGGAAAAATAAGCTGATAAATGCCAAGCGCCTCTGCACCAATCGTGCGGGAGAGGAATATTTTATAGAAGAAGCCAATAAATCGGCTGAGGGTACCGGCAAGCGTCAGAATCAGAGTACCTTTGATCAGACTGCTCCGGAAAAGCTTGAATTTCATACAGACGACACCAGCATGTTTTTTATCAGTATATGGCAGTTGCAGAAAAACAGAACCAGAGAATGCAGAGAAAAGACTGGGGTATGGAAAAATGATGTGATATTAAAATGAGTGTAAATTATGTTTGAGGAAAATGTGACAACAGATATAAAAATGCAAAGATACCAAAATAAATGCAGTTATAGAAAAAAATCAAGCATGATAGTCATGAGAAATAAAAAACGAAGAATAGAAATCAGATCAGCAGAAGGAGAACGGCATGGGAAGAATGATATATCTGGATCATGCGGCAACGACACGCCCATATCCGGAAGTAGTGGAAGCGATGCTTCCATTTTATAAATTGTATTATGGAAATGCATCCTCTGGTTATGAACTTGGGGCAGACAGCAAGGATGCGATATGGGAAGCCAGAGTTAAAGTAGCTAAAACCTTGCGGGTCAGACCGGAAACCATTTATTTTACATCCGGGGGAACGGAAGGCAATAACTGGGTATTGCGAAAGATCACACAGCGCTATCCATCCGGCGGATGCCATGTGATTACTAGCAGCATCGAACATCCGGCAATCTTAAAGACCTGTGAGGATCTGGAATCGCAGGGAGTACAGGTCACACGGCTTTCCGTAGATCACAACGGTGTTGTGAATCTGAAGGAATTGCAGCGGAGTGTGCGGAAAAATACGATACTGATCTCTGTGATGTATGCCAATAATGAGATCGGAACCATCGAACCGATACGGGAGATCGGTCAGTTTGCATCAGCCAGAGGGATACTGTTTCATACGGATGCGGTACAGGCATATGGACATGTGCCATTGTATCCGGCACAGATGAAGGTGGATTTTCTGACAGCCAGCGGACATAAATTCTGCGGACCGAAGGGGACGGGATTTCTGTATATCCGTAATCCGAAAAAGATCCAGTCCTTTATAACTGGTGGAAGTCAGGAAATGGGGCTGCGGGCAGGTACGGAAAATGTGCCCGGTATCGTGGGTATCGGAGAAGCAGCACGGATCAGCGGAGAATATCTGGAAGCTCATGGTATGCAGGTCAGCCGTCTGAGGGATTACTTGATCAGTCGTCTGAAGAAGGAAATCCCCGGTGTGCAGATCAATGGGCATCCGCATCGTCGTTTACCGGGGAATGTGAATATCTGTCTGCCTGGCATGGACGGCGCAGCTATTGCGGCAATCCTGGATATGGACGGCATCTGTGTGTCGTCAGCCTCAGCCTGTTCCACAGGCAGCAATAAGCCTTCCCATGTGCTGAAAGCCATCGGAAGAACAGACTGGGAAGCGATGGGTGCCCTTCGTCTGACGCTGGGGGAAGAGAATACAAAAGATGAGCTGGATCAGGCAGTAGAATCTCTGAAGCGGGCCGTAGAGAGTCTTGGCGGTATCCGGTAGAAGAATGTTAAGGAACGATTTTGCGTGTAATAAAAATGAACTGATGAAATATGAATAGGAGTTTATATTTCGTCAGTTCATTTTAATATCCATTCAACTGTTTTTAAGCCAGCGGAACACAAGGTTATGAAAATAAGGACACTTTTTAAAACTGGCAGAATGAACATTCTGTGCATAATTTAAAATTGTAAGGAGTGCTTTAAAGTTGTCAAAGCGGTAAAAATACAGGCTTGCGTTTTTTATAAACGGTATAACTGTCAAAACCACAGGATTTTAACAATGCCGGAATCTTATCAAAATCCCATGCGATCTGTTCCGGCGCATGTCCGTCAGCGCCGATGGTCAGCAGACGTCCGCCCAGTTCATGATACCGGGAAATAATCTCCTCACAGGGGTTCGGGTGTCCAAGTCCGTATTTGAAACCGGCGGTATTTACTTCCAGTGCTTTGTCCATGCGGATCAGCATCTTTAAAATCTCATCCAGCACTTCTGCATAAGTAGCATAGTTATAATTTTTATTTTTGTCCGGACCATAACGCACTACATAGTCAATATGCCCATAAGCGTCAAAGTCAGAAAACGCTTCCAGATTCTCCAGAATAGAAGAAAAATATTCTTCATAAGCTTCTTTTTCCGTGCGTCCTTCATAGTAGTACGGATAGTACGGATCTATGCCATGGACGACATGGGAAGAACCGATGACAAAATCAAACGGCATAGAAGCGGTAATGGTCTGTAACTTTTCAGACAGATGAGGCTGCAGCCCAAGTTCAATGCCGAAATGGATCGGGATGCGATCCTGATACTGTTCTTTAAGTTCAGAAATTTTTTTGCTATATTTTGGCAGGTCGATTAGGAATAGATCCGGATCATCCGGGTAATCATAATCCAGATGGTCGGTAATGCAGATTCCCGGAAGCCCGAGATGGATTGCCTGTTCGATCATGCTTTCTGGCAGCGCATCGCTGTCGCCTGAAAAGTTAGTATGCATATGTGAATCCCATATCATAAGTTGTCTCTCCTTGTTTCGTGTAAATGTTCTGAAAGAAAGTGATTTTTTTAACAATGTAAGAATTTTTTTTGTAAATTTTTCACATATTATAATAAAACATGTTAGATGAATTGTCAAAAACATGTTGAATGAGAATGCGGTAACTGTCAAAAATAGTAGAAAAGTTAATATAAAAGAAAATACGTTAGTGAAATTATTAACAAACTTAAAGGAATGCAAGAAAAGCTATTGAATTTGTTGGGCAAATTCGTTAAAATAGATTTCAGATGGATGAGACATCCTTGAGGAGATGTGCGATCCAGAACATGGATAATCATTATCCAGCAAAGAAGTCACAAAAAATTTCTAGGAGGAATGGAAAATGGCAGTAAAAGTAGCAATTAATGGATTTGGACGTATCGGTCGTCTGGCATTCAGACAGATGTTCGGAGCAGAAGGTTATGAAGTCGTAGCAATCAACGATCTGACAAGCCCGAAAATGCTTGCACATCTTTTAAAATATGATTCTTCACAGGGAACATATGAGAAAGCAGCAACCGTATCTGCCGGCGAAGACTCAATCACAGTAGATGGCAAAGAAATCAAAATCTACAAAGAGCCGGATGCAAACAACTGCCCATGGGGTGCGCTTGATGTAGATGTAGTTCTGGAGTGCTCCGGATTCTATACATCCAAAGAAAAAGCACAGGCACACATCAATGCAG
>OLRJ01001514.1_pt1 | contig 19666 bp, 20 predicted proteins | sample 1672741 | NCBI WGS metagenome assembly OLRJ01 (sample SAMEA3136719, study PRJEB25190) | human gut metagenome | biome: human gut; feature: human-associated habitat; material: faeces | place: Austria | collected 2013
TGTGGGACAGCTGACCAGCTTCCTGAATTATGCCAATCAGTACACAAAGCCTTTTAATGAGATTTCAGGTGTGGTGACAGAGTTGGAAAATGCTCTTGCCTGTGCAAAAAGGATTTTTGATTTTATTGATACACCGGCACAGGAGCCAGATGTGGCTGACGCTGTAGAATTGGAAAAAGCAGATGGAAGTGTAAATGTGGAGAATATTTCTTTTTCCTACCGAAAAGAAGTTTCGCTTCTTCAGAATATTTCCATTGATGTAAAGCCGGGACAGAGGATTGCCATTGTAGGACCTACCGGATGTGGAAAGACTACGATGATCAATCTTCTTATGAGATTCTATGATGTGGATAAAGGACAGATCGTAGTAAGCGGCCATCCTATAAGAGAACTTACCAGAGACAGCCTTCGCAGGAATTTTGGTATGGTACTTCAGGAGACCTGGTTAAAAGCAGGTACGATTCGTGAGAATATTGCATATGGTAAGCCGGATGCATCTATGGAGGAAGTGATCCAAGCTGCAAAGCATGCCCATGCCCATAGTTTTATTAAGCGTATGCCCCAGGGGTATGATACTGTGATCACAGAAGACGGTGGTAATATTTCTCAGGGACAGAAGCAGCTTCTGTGCATTGCCCGCGTCATGTTGATGCGTCCTACTATGCTGATCCTGGATGAGGCTACCTCATCTATCGATACACGTACAGAGATAAAGGTCCAGCAGGCTTTTGCAGAGCTGATGGAAGGAAGAACAAGTTTTATCGTTGCACACCGTCTGTCCACCATACAGGAAGCAGACAGGATCCTTGTAATGAAAGATGGGAACATCATTGAGCAGGGCAGACATGAAGAACTGCTTGCAAAGGGAGGATTCTATGCAGGTCTGTATGAAAGTCAGTTCGCTGTGTCATAAATAAAGGAGGATAAGGGATTGGAAGAACCAAGAAAAGAGGAAAACCAAAATACAGGCGAAGAAAACCAGAATCAAAGTGGTCTGCCTGTGCGAAGCTGTATGCTGATGTGTCTGGCAGGTATATACCTGCTTTATACAGGCTATAAGTTGTGTAAAAATGTTATTGATGGCGTAGATGGGGGTGCCTGGTACTTTATGGTTGCAGGTATTGCATTCCTGGTGATCGGGGCAGGTATGCTTTTCTACGGCGGTAAAAACGTGATCAAAGATGACAAAGAAAAGCGTGCAAAAGAAGCCGAAGAAAAGGCCCGTCTTGCAAAAGAAGCTGCAGCAGCAGGAAATGCTAAAAAATCCATTTCAGACAGAGCCAATCTGGTGAAAGATCTGAATGAAGAGGCAGAAACTGAAGCACAGCCAGAAGAGCAGGAACAGGAAAAGACTGAAGAATGACCGGAAGAACAAAGGCAGACATACTCTGCTCTGGATGCCATCCGGAATCCTGGAAGTAAAAAAGATGCTGTATCTTTACAGAACCTTTGGGGACTGTAAAGATACAGCATCTTTGCATTAGGGCTATGTTCTTTTTTGGGGATTGTGCAGGGTTGACCAGCAAAAAGCCTGCACCATCAGGATTCCAATCAATGCGCCTATGCTGTCGATCCCTACATCCCGCAGGGAAGGACCACGGTCAGCCACAAAGGATTGGTGGTATTCATCCAGGCCTGCAAAGCCTACGCATATAATGCCTGCCAGGATCACCAGCCAGATCCCACGCACACCGTAAACGTAAAGCGGGAAGGAGATGGCTACAGCAAGCAGGAAATATTCGGTCATATGACCTGCCTTACGTACATAAAAATGGATAGTATCTGCAGAAACGGCAAGCTCTGCACTGCTTTTGTTCTCATTCAGAAGCTGATTCTTTGTTTCAACGATCTTGTATGAAATCTTGTAGCTTAATTGCCCGGACGCCTCCCCGGTCTGGGCGGAGAAAGAATAGATTACATACATCATCAGGATCGCCGGAAGAAAAGAAAGGGGCTTCAGTAAAGTAATCATCAGCTTTTTCATGGCTATTAATATAACACCTGATAAATCAGATGTAAAGAATTATGTTGAACTGTACCGCCTTTTTTTATATAATGATGCCAGGCTTAAATGAATGATATGTGTGACATAAGCAGAGGATCTGGAGGTATATGAAGATGAGTTATGCAGATGAAGTGTTTATAAAGATGTGTCAGGATGTGATCCAGAATGGTACCAGCACAGAAGGGGAAAAGGTACGTCCTGTATGGGAAGACGGTACGTCCGCTTACACTATTAAACGATTTGGCGTAGTGAACCGGTACGATCTTCGCAGGGAATTCCCTGCACTGACCCTTCGTAAGACTGCACTGAAAAGTGCTATGGATGAAATCCTGTGGATCTGGCAGAAGAAATCTAATAATATTAAGGATCTTCACAGCCATATCTGGGACAGTTGGGCAGATGAGAACGGATCCATTGGCAAGGCTTATGGTTATCAGCTGGGTGTGAAGCACCAGTACAAAGAGGGGATGATGGATCAGGTAGATCGTGTACTGTATGATCTTAAGAATAATCCTTACAGCCGCAGGATCATGACCAATATTTATGTACACCAGGATCTTCATGAGATGAATCTATATCCATGCGCTTATTCCATGACCTTTAATGTGACCAAGGAACCAGGCAAGGACAGGCTTACTCTGAATGCAGTGCTGAATCAGAGATCCCAGGATATTCTGGCTGCCAATAACTGGAATGTATGCCAGTATTCTATTTTGCTGATGATGATCGCTCAGGTATGTGATATGGAGGCAGGAGAACTGGTACATGTGATCGCTGACTGTCATATTTATGATCGTCATATTCCTGTAGTTAAGGAACTGATCGCCAGGACTCCATATCCGGCGCCTACAGTTAAACTGAATCCTGAGATCAAAGATTTTTATGATTTTACTACAGATGATCTGATCGTGGAGAATTATCAGACCTGGCCGCAGATCAAGAATATACCGATTGCCGTATAATAATTATCACAGGAGGAAAAGTTATCATGAAAATGATTGTTGCAGTAGATAAAAACTGGGGAATAGGAAAGAATAATGATCTTCTGGTCAGTATTCCGGCAGACATGAAAATGTTCCGTACGGAGACTTCCGGCAAGGTAGTTGTAATGGGAAGGAAGACTCTGGAAAGCTTTCCTGGAGGACTGCCATTAAAGAACCGTACTAATATTGTCCTTTCCGGAAATCCGGATTATCAGGTAAAAGGTGCTATTGTTGTGCACAGCCTTCAGGAGCTTCTGGAGGAAATAAAGAAATATCCAAAGGATCAGGTTTATTGCATTGGCGGTGACAGTGTATACAAAATGCTTCTGCCATATTGTGATACTGCTCAGGTGACGAAGATTGACTTTGCTTATGAAGCAGACAGGTATTTTCCCAATCTGGACGAGATGCCCCAGTGGCAGGTGGCAGCAGAAAGCGAAGAGCAGACATACTTTGATCTGGAATATCGTTTTGTCCGTTATGAAAGATGTAAATAAAACCAGCAAAAAAGGAGCCGTACGGCTCCTTTCAGACTGTAGACAAAGCCCTGCTTTTGCAGGGTTTTGCTATTGTTGGAACCGCTTTTCTGATATAATAAATATCAGAAGGGCGGTGTTTTTTATGATGACGAAAAATACAGATAAAAAAAGAGAACAAATGATGATGTTTTCCATGGATGACATGGTACCTCAAAACCATATGCTGCGATTGATTGATAAAGCAATCAATTGGAACTTTATTTATGATCTGGTTGAAGAAAAATACTGTCCGGATAACGGCCGTCCCAGTATGGATCCCGTTATGCTGATAAAGATACCATTCATTCAGTATCTCTATGGAATAAAAAGCATGCGGCAGACCATGAAAGAGATCGAGGTAAACGTTGCATACCGCTGGTTTCTTGGACTGGACATGCTAGATCCGATACCTCATTTTTCTACATTTGGAAAGAATTATACCCGCCGTTTCAAAGACACAGACCTTTTTGAGCAGATCTTTTCAAACAGGCAGTTCCAGGAGACCTATTTAAAGAGATTGAATTTTTAATTACATCTGTGGTGTTTTCTCAAATCCATATACCCATTTTCCTCGCAGGAACATAAACAGAAAGATTACGGAGCTGATACTCCAGGTCAATGGGTATGCCCAAAAGATCACACGGATATCCGGGATGATGCGAACTGCAACGGTGATATAGCTTACACGGAACAGGCACCAGTCACAGAGCATAACGATCATCGGAACAGATGCGTGGCCGGAACCACGGAGTACTGCTGCAATACAATGAGAAAACGCCAGCAGACAATAAAATAATGCAATTGTTCTTGACTGCATCACGCCATAATGTACAACATCGGGATCTCTGTTAAATGCTGCGATCAGCACCGGTGCGGCAGCATATATGATCACGCCGATCAATTCTGCGATAATGATCGAACAGAGAACCCCAAATCTTGCTCCCTTTTTCGCCCGGTCATACTGTTTTGCGCCAAGATTCTGACTGACAAATGTTGTCAGTGCCATCGTAAAACAAGTAACCGGCAAAAAGGCGAATCCCTCAATCTTAGAATAAGATCCACATCCTGCCATCGCCATTTTTCCAAATGCATTAATATTTGACTGTACAAAAACATTCGCGATCGCGATGACTGAATTCTGAAAGCCAGACGGCACACCATTCTGAATAATCTGCTTCAACATAATACTGTCAAAACAAATTTCCCACAGTTCCAGGCGATATTCTTCTTCCACACGCATCAGATGAACCATACAGAGAATCGCACTGACAAACTGGGAAATAGCAGTTGCGAGCGCTGCTGAACCAACTCCCATGCCAAGACCTGCGATAAAGAAAATATCCAGAACAACATTGACACAGGATGAAATGATCAGATAGATCAATGGATGACGTCCATCACCAACCGACTGCAGAACTCCAACAAAAATGTTGTACATGACAACACCCATAGAACCTGCAAAGTATGTACGAAAATATATAATGGATTCCGGGAGAACATCCGCAGGAGTCCCCATCAGCACCAAGATCTTTGGCGCCAGAAACATTCCCAAAACAGTCAGGACCGCACCGGCCGCAAGACCAAATGCAACGGTTGTATGGATTGCCTTTTGCAGGCTGTCTCTTTTTTTTGCACCGTAATATCTGGCAATAACTACACCCGCACCCATGGCAATACCGTTAATAAAACCTACCATCAAAAAGATCAGATTTCCAGATGAACTGACCGCCGCCAGTGCATTGCTTCCTAAAAAATTTCCCACGATCAGGGAATCCGCAGTATTGTACAACTGCTGAAACAGGTTCCCCAGAAACAATGGAATGGCAAAAAAAATGATCTTTTTAGAGATACTTCCCTCTGTCATTCTCAAACTCTTTTTCATATCTACAATTACTCTTTCCTTTCCGCTCCTCCCTGAAGAATCAATTCCGGCTGGATAATAATATTTTTCTCAACCTTATTTCCCTCAAGAAGTTTTCTTGCAATTTCATAAGAAAGTCCACCAAAGTCCGGTGTCTGTATCGTTGCATCCAGTACACCTTTGTCTACCAGACTCAGCCCTGCACTTTCTCCTTCAAACCCATCCACACCTATCAGATGCACCTTGCCCTCAATCCTGTACTGCTGACAGGCCTGATATGCACCATATGCCATATCATCATTAAAAGCGAAAACTATATCAGCAGAATCATGCGAGATCAGATAGTCTTTCATCCTGAGCTCTGCTCGATCCCGGAGCCAGTCGCCACAGTAATAAGTGATATCTTCTTCCGGTATTGTACCCTGAACAGAATCCTGAAAACCCTTTAGTCTCTGTTTGGATACCGGGGATTCTTCAACCCCCTGAAAGACCACGATCTTTTTATTCTTTTCATAAAGATTATTCAGAATATATTCTCCTGCAAGCCTGCCAATCTTCTGATCATCTGACTTGATAAGACATGTATAATCCTCTGTCCCTGCACCAACACCTGTCAGAATGACCGGTATCTTCTGAAAAGCCTCCGAAAGAACAGAAGAAAGGCTGTCACTTCCATCAGGAGAGACAATCAGAATATCTATCCCGTACTCCATCAACGTCTCAATATCCTGAATCTGTTTTTCCGGATTTCCAGCTGCATCTCGAAAAATTACATTTATTTTTTTATCCTGAGATACTTTTTCTGTAAATACGTCAACAAAATTATTTAGCCACGGTTCTATTACATTTGGAAGACTAACACCGATCAGATACTGATAACTATCTGTAGATATCTCTTCTTTTTTGCTATACTGTGTACTGATCGTAAGTAAGACTGTTGCTGCCACAACCAGTATCACTGTCCATACTTTCCATATTTTCTTCATAGTTATAATCCGTTTCTGTCAATCTGCAGCATATTTTTACGGAATTCTGAGGGCGACATACCCTGACAGTTTTTAAATGCAGCAGAAAAATAGTGCTGGTTGCTGTACCCTACCTTTTCTGCAATCTGATTAATCGACAATTCCCGATCTTCCATAAGCCGCACTGCCTGACTGATACGAAGCCTTGTAAGAAAATCTTTAAAAGATATCCCCAATTCCTGTTTCATAATCCTGCTAATATAAGAAGAATTACAGCCAATTGCATGTGACACCTGTCTGAGATCCAGATTTCTGTCCTGATAATTGGCATAAATATATTTTCTTGCGTCCTGGACAATTGGTCTGCATTCCTGCATTTTCTGCACTTCCCGGCGCATCTCACGGCTAATATCAGGCAATGTTTCAAAAGTACATTCTCTTGCCGTAATAAAACACTTTCCACCCACTTTTTCTTCTGTCTGCAGCTGAAGATCTGCACTGAACTCCTGAAAATTTTCCGGTAGCTTTTCCATAACAATCGCTACATCCTCATACTTACTGGAAAACACACTTACCGTATGATATGGCTCCATAAGTTCTCTGATAATCTTTTCAAGAGTGATCTTATATATTTCCTCAGTCACCGTACCTTTATCAATTTTCTTGTCATAACTGGACTGAACTGACACAAGTATGAGAATCATATTATCCGGAAAATCCATATCAAGAAATCTTGCCTGTTCTTCCCATTCGAATCTAGATAATTTTCCTTCCATCCATTCATTGAAAAACACATCTCTCAGATAATCCTGATGCTGAATCATCTGTTGTTTCACAAGTTCCATGAATTTTTCAGATTTTCGCTTCTGCTTTATCTCTTCAGTCACCTTCACGACCGCAGCTTGAAGTTCTTCCTCTGCGATAGGTTTCAAAAGATATTCGGAAACCCCAAGCTTAATTGCCTGTTTTGCATAGGAAAACTCATTAAATCCGGAGATTACGATTACCGGACAGTTTTTATCCAGCTTTCTCAATTCCTCCAGAAACTGTATACCACTCAACTTAGGCATACAGATATCCATCAGAATAAAATCCGGTTGAAACTGCTCAATTTTTTCTAATGCTTCCATTCCATTCCGTGCTTCTGCACAGACTGTGATCGGAAGTTTCATTTCCTCCAATACACTTTTTAATCCCTGACGAATTTTCGGTTCGTCATCAGCAATCAAAACTTTCCACATACTTCTTTCTGCAGCCGTTTGAGCCTTACAACAGCCACGGTACCTCCTCCCGTTCTCTTTTCATAATGAAGTCCGTATTCGTCACCGTAAGCGATCTTTATGCGGTCATTTACATTCAACGTTCCATAGGCTTTTACTTCTTCTCCACGTTCTTTCAGTTTCAGCCAGGAATTCAATTGATCTATTCTTTCCTGACTCATGCCAGCACCATCATCTTCTACCTTAAGTATGATCGAATCCTCTGACTCTGAAAAAGCACGGATCCATATAGTTCCTCTGTCCTGATCAGATTCCTTTATCCCATGATAAAGAGCATTTTCCACAAGCGGCTGAAGACAGATTTTTAATACCATATAATTTCCCAGTCCTTCTTCAATCTCTGTTTTATATTCAAACAGATCCTCATACCGTACTTTCTGGATGTCCAGATAATTCTTTACCATTAAAACTTCCTGTTCCAATGTAATAAATTCTTTTCCCTGACTCAGACTGATACGGAAAAATCCTGACAAAGCAAGCACCAGATCAACAATATCCTGCGCATGGTACTGCTTTGCCATCCACTGTATCGTATCAAGTGTATTATAAAGAAAGTGCGGCTTAATCTGCTCATGAAGAATCTTAAGCTCTGCTTCTCTTTTATTTTTCTGTTCTTTGTATACAACGCCAAGAAGTTCATTAATTTTTTCTACCATTGCATTAAAAGAATCTCCCAGCTGCCCTATTTCACCTTTATAATGATTTACAAAACGAACCGTCATATCTCCGGTCTGCGCTTTTTTCATAAGTTTTGAAAGCGTCGAAATAGGCCTTGTAATGGATGCCGAAAAAATAACCGTTGCTCCTGCCGCAAAGATCATTATTATAACTGCAATCCATTTCGAAACTGTCCTTGCTCTGGAAATGCCTTCGATAGTTTTCCCCCAGTCAAATACTCCAACTGCAGTCAGGTCTGTATATTTTGAATGACTATATATGACATTGTAATCTTTTCCCTTTATGCGACATCTGACACGTCCACTCTCTCCGTCCGTGACCCAGTTTGGATTCATCCGGTATACAACTTCATTTTGGGGTGCATAGAGCACATGCCCCTGACTATCCTGTATATAACCAAATCCAGTCTGTCCCATTGTAATATCTTCAACAAGATTCTGAATACTCTTCAAATCCAAATCTATAAGGATCACACCAATCCCCGCAGACGTCTGTCTGTCACAAATTAATTTAACTGTGCTGACATAATTGTCTGTACTGTAGTTTTTCCAGGCTTTTAAATTTCGTCCCAGACTGGTAGGACTTAAAACCAGTTCTCCATTTGCCAGAACCGCATCCTGATACCATTTTTCTTCCGTAAGCGGAAGCTTTTTGACTCGGTATGAATCATTAGAAAGATACTGGCCTTTCTCACTGACAACAACAATATTCAAATATTCACTGTATATTCTGGAATAATCCAGAAGAAGGTCTCGCACCTGTCTTTCCAATTCTACACGGCTTGCCTGCTGATTTTCAGCATCTACTTTTAAATACTCTTGTACTTCCGGATAATTTCCCAAAGCCTCAACATTATCCTCTACGGATTTAAAAATCAGATCAAGCGATTTCAACACCTGATTCTGGATTTCCATTGTGTTTGCATAGGATCTTTCTGCAATAGATTCCTCATATATATAGTTTCCAGCAGCTGTAAGGACCAATGTAACTAACAAAAGCAGGCCACAGTTCAGTATGATCATTTTGAACAGCATATTTTCCGGATACAGAATTCTTTTCAGTTTACTGAACATATTATCCTCCTTTTATCTGTCTATTCTTCCATGATATAGTAAGTATCTCTTCATGTCAAACAGAAAGAAAAAACAGGAACGGCCTAAGCCATTCCCGTTTCTTCGCATCGTACTATATTTCATTTTTATAATTTTTCAAATCTGATTATTCTGCAGATCCGCCATATTTTGCAAGGAGTTCTTCTGCATTATCCGGGACAACGATTTCAGAAGTAAGAGTCAGAGTCTTATCAAGCTCTTTACCTTCAACAAGCAGCTGATAAGCACTTTCGATTGCTTCTGTACCACCTGTAGGATAAACCTGAGTCATGCTGAGTCTTCCGTCCATAACGCTTCGGATTCCACCATCAGGTGTAGGAAGTCCATCAAATCCAACGAAAAGGATGTCTCCTTCTTTTCCTGCATTCTTAGCAGCAATATATGCACCTTCTGCCATCGGGTCATTTAACGCCAGGAAAAGATCAATCTCATCATTTGTCTGAAGCATTTCTTCTGCAACTGTGATTGCTTTTTCACGAAGCCAGTCTGCATTGTTTACAGCTACGATTTCAATCTTGTCATTTTTCTTGATTCCTTCACGGAAACCGTTATCTCTGTCGATTCCACCAGAAGTTCCTTCAAGACCTTTGATCTCACAAACTTTACCACCGTCAGGAAGAAGTGTATCTGCAACATATTCTCCTGCGATACGTCCCATATCTACGTTGTCTGCACCGATAAACTGAGTATACTTGTCTCCGTCAATCTTTCTATCAAGAAGAATAACCGGGATTCCTGCATCATAAGCTGCACTGACTGCATTAGTAAGTGGTGTAGCTTCGTTAGGAGATGTAATGATGAGGTCTACACCCATCTGTACAAAGTTTTCAATATCTGCAATCTGTTTGGAGTTATCCTGAGCAGCATCTGCAAAAATAACCTCAAATTCCGGATGTTTTTCTGCTGCCATTGCAATCTGATCATTCATAGCTACACGCCATGGTTCACCAAGATTACACTGTGACATTCCGATCACATATTTGTCCTTTTTCTCTGCTGCACTGACTGTAACTGTGCCTGCTGCCAGAACAGAAACACCCATAGCTGCTGTTAAGAGGATACTGATCGCTTTTTTATTCATACTTACCTTCTTTCTCCGGCATCGCTTTTATTTATTATTTTATTCCCCGATCCTGCTGCCGGACAGAACCTGAGAATTATTTTCTTTTATTATCAATCACTCACTTTATCTGCCTGCATAAATACTGCAATAATGATGAGAAATCCTTTAACCATCAGCTGAAGATTTGAATTGACGCCTTTAAGACCAAGAACATTATCCAGCATACCAAGGATAAGTGCTCCAATCAGTGTACCAAAAACAGTTCCTTTGCCGCCTGCAAGACTTGTTCCTCCAATGGCACAGGCTGCAACTGCGTTAAGTTCATAGCCCTGACCTTCGTTCGGTCCACCCTGGCTGATCTGAGCTGCGTGAATCATAGCAGCAACAGATGAAAGCATTGCGCAGATCATAAATGCATAGATCTTAATTCTGTCTACTTTGATACCTGAAAGATATGCAGCATTCTTATTTCCACCAATCGCATATACCTGTCTTCCGAATCTTGTTTTACTCAGAATGATCTGAAAAACAATCAGAAGAACAATAAAGATGATTGCCGGTACAGGTACGATTCCCCAGAGACGCATCTGAAGTACTTCAAATGCCGGTGGAGCCATTCCTTCACCTTTACCATATGCAAGCGGGATCCCGATTCCGTTTGCCCAGAATCTTGCAAGTCCTCTCGCGATATTCATAGATGCAAGGGTAACGATAAAAGCCTGAAGTCTCAGCTTTGTGATACATAATCCATTAAACAGTCCAAACAGTGCTCCGATTCCAAGACTTACAAGAACAGCCGGTACAAATCCCAGACCACTCTTTACCATCAGATATGCACATCCTGTTGAGATAAGACCTACAACAGAACCTACAGAAAGATCAATATCGCCAAGGATCAGAATAATCGTCATACCAATTGCAATGATTCCATTTTCTGATACGGCTCTCAGCACGTTCATCAGGTTTCTTATGTCCAGAAAGTTATTTCTGCCATCCTTAATGCAGATTGTAGATGCGACCACAAAGATAATAACCAGTGCAATTACACTCTGCATCTGCTTGATCATAGCTTTCATTTTCTTTTTGTTATCCATCTGTCCACCCTCCTTATTTTGTTGCACTCTGAAGAAGTTTTTCCTGTGTAGCTTCTTCCTGGAGATATTCACCCGTCAGTTCTCCCTCACAGAAAGTAACGATTCTGTCTGAAATACCGATTACTTCCGGAAGCTCTGAGGATACTACAATAATCGCCATCCCCTGTTTCGCAAGATTGTTAATCAACTGGTATATTTCTGCTTTTGCACCTACGTCAATTCCTCGAGTAGGTTCATCCAGAAGAAGAATTTTCGGTTCCGTCATCAACCATCTTCCAAGTACAACCTTCTGCTGATTTCCTCCGGAAAGCGCACTGGCGAGAGTCTTCGTTCCAGGAGCTTTTATTCTGAGAGTTTCCATCTGTTTGTTCCATTCTTTTTTCTCTTCCCCGGATTTCATAAAAAATGCCGGACTGAATTTTTTCAGAAGAGGAAGAGACATATTCTCTCCAATGGATCTCTGCAAAACAAGACCCGTTCCCTTTCTGTCTTCAGTTGCAAAAGAAATGCCCGCTTTGATCGCATCTGCAGGATTTTTTATAATTACTTCTTTACCATCGATAAAAATCTTTGCTGTGGTATCTTTGTAATGCACACCTGCCAGACATTCGAAAAGTTCAGACCTTCCTGCACCTGCAAGTCCTGCGATTCCAAGAACTTCACCATGTCTTACATACAGGGAAATATTCTTGAGTGATCTTCGGAAACTTCCTTCTGGTGGAGTGTATGTGAGGTTTTCTACTTTAAGAGCAATCTCGCCTTTTTCAGTAGGATCTTTAGGATACTGCTCGCTCATATCACGTCCGACCATCATCTTTATGATCTCATCTTTTGAGGTCTCAGAGGCCTTTACGGTACCTATATACGTTCCATCACGCATTACAGTAAGTCTGTCTGCAATCTGGAAAATTTCTTCCATTCGATGTGTGATGTATATAATTCCCTTTCCCTCTGAACGAAGCTTTCGAATAATTGTAAACAGCTTTTCGGCTTCTTTTTCACTAATAGCAGAAGTCGGTTCGTCCATGATAATAATTTCAGAATTCAAAGATATCGCCTTTGCGATCTCAACAAGCTGCTGCTCTCCGATTCTTAAATCTTTTAATTTTGTTGCCGGATCAACATGTACATCCAACATCTCCAGATATTTACGAGCCTCTGTAGCCATAGTCTTAAAGTCAACCGATCCACCCTTTTTCTTCATCCATCTGCCGAGAAAAATGTTTTCTGCCACGCTCAATTCCGGAACAATCTGGAGTTCCTGATGAATTTTAGAAATTCCTAGTTTTTTGGCTGCGATCGGTCCCGGGACCGTTACTTTTTCACCTTTCAGATAAATTTCACCTTTTGTAGGCTGAAGGGAGCCACTGAGAATGTTCATCAGTGTAGATTTTCCTGCTCCGTTTTCTCCCATCAGAGCAAGTACTTCACCCGCATAAAGGTCCAGAGAAACTTCTTTTAATGCCTGCACACTTCCGAAAGTTTTGCTTATGGCCTTCATGTTCAGTAATACCTTTTCCATAGTTCCTCCTTTTCTTCCCTCATTCATGATGTGTTCATTATACATAAAAAATCGCCGATTGTATTTCTAATAATCGGCGATTTTTTTATAGTTTTTTTACTTTTGTATATTAATGTTGTGATTATGGTATATTTTTTCCTCTTTAAGCGGTACTCTATGTAAAATATTGATAACTGTTCTGTTCTCCGATGCTCTCTTCAATGCCTGCAGCACCTGGTGTTCCGTCTCGGCATCCAGGTTTGCAGTAATCTCATCCAGAAGCAGGATCTCCGATTCTACCACGACTGCTCTTCCGTGATCGACTCATCGTATAAAGTAATCTGATCTCTAATCGTTCCCGGCACCATGTGATAAGACTGCTCCACGTAGCCAAACCATTTTCGTCTTTCTTTTTCGGTCAGCTGCCCGGCAGGGATTCCACCGACCAGTACTTCTCCCTCCTGCGGTTCATATAGTCCAAGCAGAAGTTTAAAAAGCGTACTCTTTCCCGCTCCTGTACGTCCCGAAAGAGTTACCTGTTCTCCTTCTTCGACATGAAAGCTCACATGATCCAGCACTGCGTGTTCGTCATAGCCAAATCTAACATCATCAAACAAAACGACAGGTGTCGTTTTTCTTGATTCATTAGCAATATCCTTTATTTTCACATCATCCGGCATTTCTTCTTCTAACTCATAAAACCCATTGATCCTGTAGATTCCAGCAAGCGCGGACTGAATCGTCTGGATTTCCATTCCAAGACTTTCTACCGGAGTAAAAATCTGCGATATATAATTCATGATCGCCAGCGCTGTTCCAGCACTCATTCCAAAAAATGTGAGAATCACAGGATTCCCGGAAACAGAAAGCAACATCACAACAGCAACAACTACTGCATTCAGAATCAGAATCACCGGCACATGACCCGATGCCCTGCCAACAGCTTTGCGATTCCGGATTTTCGCTGACAGCATATTTTTCTGGACATGTCTCGTGAAAGCCAAAATCAGCGGCAATAATACAACCAGGATCAGCGTAACTCCCTTGCTATGGAACCAGATCACAACAAGGATGCTGATGATCCTGCACACATCCATTCTCCAACCATAAAACCTGATCCATCTCGTCCACTTCTTTTTCAAAACATACTGTCCTCAGATATGGCGTAATATCTTTTTTATCGCCCATCCTGATATTATTCTCGATGCTATCGCAGAAGAGTTCCGGATCATGCCCCATATATCCAACGGTTCCAGTTCTTTCTTCTGCCTTCATATCCTTCAGTTCTTTTCCTGCAAAGCTCTCCCGGCTTTCCACAAACCACTTTCTCTTTTTCCTCTGTCGGTTTCATCAACGGGCAGATACGCTTCCAGGAAATTTGTGCCTTATGCACCGCATTAAACAGTTTTGCAGCGCTCGAGGACTTTACAGACAGCTTTACAAAACATGCCAGAAATGTTGTAAACGTTGCAATATCCCAGGAAGTGCCACTCCTGTGTCAAAGACTTCCGTCGTAAATTTTCGCATTCCCTCTACGCAATCATCCACATCGAGGATTGCTTTGGTTATGATATCGCCCTCGCCTTCTTCTACTCCCGCATTCAGTCATGAATTTTCCGGCTCACATTTGTTCACGAATTACATCTATTAGTGTAATATCTGCCGGCAGCCAGGCAACACTCTCCAGTTGATCCTTCGTAGGCCATTTTGCAATTCATTGATCACATTCGCCTCCATTGAAAATCTTCCTCTCATTCCGTAATGAGCAAAAATACTCTGATTAGTATTATACCTTATGAAGGAAGGTGTGTCATTGAAATCAACGCCAGGATATATGCTGAAAGCTCCAGGAAACAAGCGTGGCAAAGGCAACCGAAAGAAACGATAGCAACAAATAACAGGTCCGGACGCACTGAGGGTAATCAGTGTATCTGAACCTGTCTTTTCTATGGTCTTTCCGATGAATAGCTGGGCTGGCTTTTCATTGAGATTTCTTATGCTTTTTTCGTTGACATTTAATACTGTTCAATGTATCATATAATCAAGAAATGGGTTTTGTTACTGAGTAAAGTCATTTGACTGGAAAAGGTTGCTCGTTTCTTTTTTTATTTTCATGATATCGTATAAGTAATACTTCCCATCTTCATCATGTCTTACCAACATCGCAACATTAAAAAGCGTTGTATCTTTCTATTTCTCCATCATCACTAAATACCGGAAGAGCAAATCTTGAATCATATGAATACCAACCATATTTAGCATCTTTACTATGCTTCTCCTTACGATTATCTTCATAAACCTCGTTCGTTGCTATTTTAAGCAATTCCGGTAATCCCTGTGTGGCATTCGCTTTTGCTTTCGCATTTGCTCCTTTCAAAATCCGAGTATAATTTGAGTGCGTATACTCATCAGGAAGATCCGATCCAATATAAATCATCTTATTGCAATCTTCTATCTGATAGAATTCTCCTACATACTGGCGTAAATACTTTTCAACTTCTTCCCAATTAACTGCTCTTTTTCCATTGAACAGAATATCGTGAATAAATACTGTTTTCTTTCCGTTCAAATCTTCGATAACATTTACTTTTCTCGCCAAGTTAACCTCCTAAACATTTACGTATTATAATGCATTGCGTTATGCTTATTGCAAAAAATATACAGAGGATACCTTTAATTATCTACTCTTTCGATTCGACATTCTATCTCTGCTCTATACTTTAATAAACGTAACAGATAATCCGGAAGTTCTCTTTTCTCTGCTTCCCAATCTTGAACGGTACGATACGGAATACCATAGTAGTCACTAAATTCACGTCTGTTCATTCCCATTTTTTCTCTTAATTCTTTTACTTCTTTTCCTCTACTCATGATAAAACTCTCCCGCCAAAATAACGCATTGCGTTATTTAATAGTATCCGATATATGCTATGTTGTCAATCCACTATATTATCACCTCACATCATATTTTTCGCCCATATGTTTTTATAAAATAGAAAAGACAGGCTCAAACTCCTTGATTTTCAAGAAATTTTCACCTGTCTTTCTTCATAAGCACATCCAATAGCAAGTTTCCTCACACTGCTTATTGTTTTCCCCAATTGATGTGGGAATCTTACTTGAATTTTGCTTGATTCGGTTAAATAATGCCATATTCTTTCAAAAGTTTTTCAACATCTGTGTTTTCGATAAACCCTAAGGCCTTTTTAATCGCTATTTTTTCTTTCAATCCCAGCTTCATCTGCGTCAAAGCTTCTCCATCACGAAGCTTTACGGTAGCATTTAACAGATCTCTCACATCGTAGGTACTGCCCCAGACTTCCGGCACACCACGATCCACGTCTAAAAGTGTATACACTGCTTCCATGCCGGTTCTCATAGAATATTCTGTGGTAAAAATAGTATCTCTGGCTGTTTCCGCGAACTGACCGATAAAGGCAAAATTTACTGCCCCGTCAGGAACCACCTTCGGACGATCTGTATCATTTCTGGGCATGAAGAAAGCGTCAATATAAGGCATCATAACCGGAACTGTATTGGCACTGTTCTCTGCAAGTTCTTCAATCTGATTTTCCGGCACACCGATATGATACAGCCATTCCATACAGATTTCTTTTCCTGTACAGTCTCGCATCGGTTTTTTAATATAATCACCAGGTCTGTCATTAAAGAGTGCATATACCCATACAAGGCAATGATCTTTCGGCTGAGTTCTAAACTGTGGCTGACGATTGATGGTCCAGCTCAGGAGCCAGCTGGAATCTTTAACTGTTACAATGCCTCCGGTTACCACTTTTCCGGTGAAAGGATCTCTTTTACAGATATTCTTAATGTACGGAATAATACGCTGATCAAGCGTTTCCACAGTAGCACTCATCCAGTTACACAGTTCACTGTCATAGCAGAATTTATCCGGGTTTCCAAAGTCCGGACTCTGGGCTGCAATACGCCTCCACATATCCCATCCACCGCCCGGCTTGATTTCCGGGTCATATGGTGCCGGCGTATTTTGGGATCCCATTGCAGAATTCTCCACACATCCGCCGTTGGTGATAAAAACAAGATCATCTTCTGTCAGATCAACATAGCGAGTTTCACCTTCTGTTACAATTTCAATACGTGTAGCCTGTTTTCTATCGGGTTCAACATGAAATTCAACATTTACCACTCTGGTATTATAATGGAATGCCACACCGGCTTTTTCCAGATATTTCACCATCGGAAGGATCATACTCTCATACTGATTGTATTTTGTAAAACGAAGCGCTGTAAAATCCGGAAGTCCTCCGATATGATGAATATAACGCTTGATATAGCGTTTCATTTCCAGGGCACTGTGCCAGTTTTCAAAAGCAAACATCGTTCTCCAATAGAGCCAGAAGTTTGAATCAAATACTTCATCATCGAAGAATTCATCAATACGCTTATCATATAAATCTTCATCCGGGGTAAAGAACAGCTTCATAATCTCCATTTGGGCTTTGTCAGAAACTGCAAATTTCTTGTCTGTATGTGCATCTTCTCCGCAGTTTACAGTGGCACGGCAAAGTGAATAATTAGGATCCTCCTTGTTCAGCCAGTAATACTCATCCAAAACACTGACCCCCTCTGTTTCGATCGATGGGATGGACCGGAAAAGATCCCACATAACTTCAAAATGGTTGTCCATTTCTCGTCCGCCACGCATCACATATCCCACGCCTGGGTATTCAAATCCATCACACGCTCCCCCTGGAATAGGATCCTTTTCAAAAATATGAATATGCTCCCCTTTCATCTGTCCATCACGAACAAGATAGCATGCGGCTGAAAGTGCTGCAAGGCCTGTGCCAATAATATAAGCAGACTTGTGATCCACACCTTCCGGTTTTTTCGGACGAGCAAATGCCTCGTAATTACCACTTGAATAATACATAATCATACCTCCTAAAGCTTTGACGACTCTATGTTTGTTAGTTATGCCCTGATTATATGTTAGTGGTCATTCTCCTGCAATCAACAAAACAACCGTGCCATCGAATTCTTTAACAGTAAAGCTGCATTGTCGTTTTTTTCAACAAAAACAGCAACTTGTTGGAATCTCAATCTATGCGGCACTTCTCCAACATACGTACCACATCCCCTTCAATAAGTGCACTGATTCGTGCAACCAGTTGTTCCGGTGATGTCTTCATATCATTCCGTATCCAGTCCAGAATTATTCCTACAAAAGCAAATTTATAAAAATCTGCAATGAATTTCTTATCTTCTTCCCGAACACTCATGCCTTCTGCGCATTCTTCAACTACATCCTTGATCAGTCGATAAACAACCCTATATAAATATTGTGTGATTTGCTCCTGGCTTACATAATGATATACATTTAATATAAACGGCTTATTTTCTTCAATTGCATAAAAAATATTCAAGAAGCCCTGTTCCCATGTATCATACGTTGTGTTTCCATCCGCTGCTCTTTTTGAATCTTCTTCACAGGACCATTCCACCAGATCATAAATATCTTTGAAATGATAATAGAAGGTTGCACGATTAACGCCACAATCTTCGGTAATATCATTGATCGTGATCTTATTAACCGGTTTTTTCATAAGCATCCTCTTAAGTGATTCTTCTAACGCTCTTTTTGTAAACTCTGCCACGTATCATTCCTACCTTTCTATAATAAGACACAGGCAGCGTATATACTGTCTGTTCCTTGCTAAAAATACCCCGCTGGTCTTCCAACGGGGTATCATTGATTACTTCTTCGTGATTCAAGAGTTATTCTTCTGCTGAAAACTGATCTTTTCCAACAGAACATAATGGACATTCAAAATCGTCCGGAACATCTTCCCACTTGGTTCCCGGTGCAATACCGCCTTCCGGATAACCTTTCTCCTCATCATATTCCCATCCACAAACATCACAAATGTATTTCATTGTCAGTTCCTCCCTTATAATATTTATGATCACGTTACTTTTCAGGAATGATTCTTATTTATTATTATATACAATTTGAAATAAAAGTCAATGCAAAAATAGGAATCATTTCTGTTTTTATCGTATTCCATATCTTTTTGCAAGGATCTTTTGCGGTGTAATCCACACACTAAAACGAAAATACATTTTTTCAAAGTTTGAACTTAGGATCCACATATCCATCCTGACTCATCAGGCTTTCAAGTGCCTTTGCTTTTGCTTTGATTTCGATTGATGCAAATTTGTAGATCTCATCTACTTTATCGTTTACTGCAATAAGAAGCTGTTTTAAGGCATCAAGAATCTCTTTCTCGGTCTCATTCACAATGTCTTCTCCGATGCCTGCGTCCAGGTACTCCAGATATGCAGACGTCAGCTGTAATGTTTCCGGAATATAATAATCATAAAACTGATCCAGATCTGTCTGATACACTCCTTCAAACTTTGTAACTGCATCCTGCAGAACTGGCAGTCTTAAAATCAGTTCCTCATATAATCCATTTATTTCCTCCGGCAGCTCACAGTGCAGTAAAAGCCTGGCGGCTTCTGCATACCCCTGTAATGTCCGCTGTCCCATCTTCTGTTCAAAAGCTGCAGTATCAAGCGCTGGTCTGGATGGTGTCACTGTTTGTTCTTTTGCTGCCACAT
>OLRJ01001521.1_pt1 | contig 19593 bp, 13 predicted proteins | sample 1672741 | NCBI WGS metagenome assembly OLRJ01 (sample SAMEA3136719, study PRJEB25190) | human gut metagenome | biome: human gut; feature: human-associated habitat; material: faeces | place: Austria | collected 2013
TTCAGTAATACTGATACAATTCCTCTGCAGGAAATTGTATCATTTGCTCTCCGCGATGCGAATACGGTTTACCGCCTTTTTCAGCTTGCCCTGTGCGATATCCATTTCACGGTCGCCGGCCTTTTTCTGCAGAATCGCTTTCGCGCGGTCTGCAGCCTCACGGGCACGGGCCACGTCGATTTCGTCGGCCCACTCGCAGGTACGCGCCAGCACGACCGTCTGCTCTGCCGAAACATCCACAAAACCGCCCGAAACCGCCGCTACACGGCGTTCGCCGTTCCGGATGATGGTCAGACCGCCGACGCCGAGCGCCGCAACATACGGCACATGGTTCGGCAGGATGCCGACATCGCCCTGTGAGGTGCGAACCACGATACGGTCCACTTCACCGTCGAAAAACTGCTTATCGACCGTGAGCACCTTGAGATGAAAGGTAGCCATATTATGCCCCCTTCTTAGCCTTCTCCACTACCTCGTCGATCGTGCCGGCAAACAGGAACGCCGACTCAGGCAGATCGTCATGCTTGCCCTCAAGAATCTCCTTGAAGCCGCGGATGGTCTCAGCGACCGGCACGTACTTGCCCGACATACCGGTAAACTGCTCTGCAACATGGAACGGCTGCGAGAGGAAGTTCTGGATCTTACGGGCACGGGCAACGGTCAGCTTGTCCTCGTCGGACAGCTCATCCATGCCGAGGATGGCGATGATGTCCTGCAGGTCCTTGTACTTCTGGAGGATAGACTGCACCGCACGGGCAACCTCGTAGTGCTCCTTGCCGACAACGTCTGCCGACAGGATACGAGAGGACGAATCCAGCGGGTCAACCGCCGGGTAAATACCCATGGATGCGATATCACGCGACAGTACGACCTTTGCATCCAGATGCGAGAACGTGGTGGCCGGAGCCGGGTCAGTCAGGTCATCGGCAGGCACATAAACAGCCTGTACGGACGTGATCGAGCCCTTCTTCGTCGAGGTGATTCGCTCCTGCAGCGCGCCCATCTCGGTTGCCAGCGTCGGCTGATAGCCTACAGCAGACGGCATACGGCCGAGCAGCGCGGATACCTCCGAGCCGGCCTGCGTGAAGCGGAAGATGTTGTCGATGAACAACAGCACGTCCTGACCCTCGACATCGCGGAAATACTCCGCCATGGTCAGACCGGAAAGTGCAACGCGCATACGCGCTCCGGGCGGCTCGTTCATCTGGCCGTAAACCAGCGCAGTCTTGTTGATAACGCCGGATTCCTGCATCTCGTTGTACAGGTCGTTGCCCTCACGGGTACGCTCGCCTACACCGGTGAATACCGAAATACCGCCGTGCTGCTTCGCGATGTTGTTGATCAGCTCCATGATGATAACGGTCTTGCCGACACCGGCGCCGCCGAACAGACCAATCTTGCCGCCTTTGGCATACGGCGCGAGCAGGTCGATGACCTTGATGCCGGTCTCGAGAATCTCGGTCGTCGGGTTCTGCTGTGCAAAATCCGGCGGCGCACGGTGGATGGACCACTTTTCCGGTGCGTTTACATCGCCCTTTTCGTCGATCGGCTGACCGAGCACGTTGAACATGCGTCCAAGGGTCGCTTCACCGACCGGCGCCTCAATGGTGTGGCCGGTGGACAGCACCTCGTCGCCGCGGCCGATGCCCTCACTCGGGGAGAGCATGATGCAGCGCACGGTGTCGCCGCCGATGTGCTGTGCGACCTCCATCATGCGCGGCTGTCCGTCCGGTGCAACGGAGAGTGCTTCATTTATCTCAGGCAGGCTGCCGCCGTCAAAAGCAACGTCCACAACCGGACCTGTTACCTGTACCACGGTACCTTTGCGTTTCATAGTAATTTCCTCACTTTCTATGCGCGTCTGCCGTCTGCGAGAAAGCGGACGGTCCGCGTCGGAATCGGACGGCGGGGCTGCGGTGTTTCCGCGGCGCTGCCCTGTGTGCCGCCGACGATCTCGGTGATCTCCTGCGTGATGGCGGACTGCCGTGCGCGGTTGTAGTGCAGTGACAGCGATTTGAGCATATCGCGTGCGTTGTCGGTGGCGGAATCCATTGCTGTCATGCGGGCATTCTGCTCGGCACAGAAGGACTCGACCAGCGCGCCGAACAGCTCACCCTTGACGTAGCCGGGTACAAGATGCTCGAGTACACGGTCTGCCGAGGGCACATACTGCACCATCTGATGATACGGTCCGTGTTCACTCGGGCGCGGCTCCCATGGGAACGCGTCAATGTCGAGCGGCAGCAGCTTCTGCACGCGCGGCTCAAGCCGCATAGGCGTTACCATTTCGGTGTAAACAACGTACACGTCGTCCAGCTGACCTTCGCGGAACAGACGGATGAAAATATCCGCAATGTCCCGCGCACGGGCAATCGTCGGGTCCTGCACGGTGAACATGAACTCGCCGTCTACGCGAATGTCGCGTTCGGCGAAGTATGCGCGGCCCATCTGACCGATGAGGAACAGCGTTGGATCGTCCTCCTGCGCAAGATGCTTCTCGGCCAGACGCAGCACATTGTGATTATACGCGCCGGCCAGTCCCTTATCGCCCGTGATAACGATGTAGCCGGACTTGCGGCGCTTGACCTCGGGTCGCTTGTCGAAATAAATATGCTCGATTTCAGGGGAATGGTGCAGAATATCGGCAATCGTGGAGCTGATCTTGAGAAAATACGGCTGCACATTGTTCAGCTGCTGCCTTGCCTTGCGCAGCTTGGAGGACGAGATCAGATACATCGCGTTTGTGATCTTGAGCGTTTGCTGCACACTGTCAATGCGGGTGCGGATCTCCTTTATGCCTGCCATGCTGCACTCACCTGATCTTTATAGGTTTTCAGGGCTTCCCGGATCTGTTCGGCAGCCGTGCCGGTCAGGGTACCGGTGGACTGAATCTCTGTCAGCAGGGAATCAGGCAGACTGTCAGCAAATTTCTGCACAAAATCGCGTACCCGGTCGAGCGGAACATCGCTCAGCAGACCGTTGGTCGCAGCATACAGGATAACCGCCTGCCGCCATACCGGCATCGGGTGACACAGCGGCTGCTTGAGGATTTCCATCAGGCGTTTGCCGTGCTCGAGGGCCTGCTGGGTATCCTTGTCCAGATCCGAGCTGAACTGGGTGAATACCTCCAGCTCGCGGAAGCGGGCAAGATCGATACGCAGCGTACCGGCGGTTTTCTTGATGGCCTTGGTCTGTGCCGCACCGCCGACACGCGATACCGACAGGCCAACGTTGATCGCCGGACGCTGACCGGCAAAGAACAGGTCGTTTTCCAGATAAATTTGACCGTCCGTGATGGAAATGACGTTGGTCGGAATGTAGGCGGAAACATCGCCTGCCAGCGTTTCAATGATAGGAAGAGCGGTCATCGAGCCGCCGCCGTACTCCGGCGTCAGGCGGCAGGCACGCTCGAGCAGACGGGAATGCAGGTAGAATACGTCGCCCGGATACGCCTCACGGCCGGGCGAGCGGCGCAGCAGCAGCGACAGCGTGCGGTAAGCGACTGCGTGCTTGGACAGATCGTCGTACACGATGAGCACATCGCGGCCCTGACTCATGAAATACTCGCCGATAGCGGCGCCGGCATACGGCGCGATATACTGCTGCGGCGCACCGTCTGCTGCGGTGGCGGAAACAATGATGCTGTAATCGAGTGCGCCGTATTTCTCGAGCGTGCCGCGCAGGCGCGCCACTGTGGATGCCTTCTGGCCGATGGCAACGTAAATGCAGATCATATCCTGCCCCTTCTGGTTCAGGATGGTGTCGATGGCAATGGACGTTTTGCCGGTCTGGCGGTCGCCGATGATCAGCTCGCGCTGACCGCGTCCGATCGGCACCATCGAGTCAATGGCAAGGATGCCGGTCTGCATCGGCTGGTTTACCGGCTCACGCGATACCACACCCGAAGCCTCTCGCTCGATCGGACGGCGCTCGGTCGTTTCAATCGGTCCAAGGCCGTCAATCGGTTCACCGAGGGCGTTGACCGTGCGGCCGATCATCACATCGCCGACCGGAACGTCAGCCGCACGTCCGGTGCGGCTGACCGCCGAGCCTTCATGCAGGCCGTCCTCGCTGCCGAGCAGTACCACGCCGACGCTGTCACGTTTAAGGTCGAGCACGATGCCGTGCACACCGGTGTCAAACTGCACCAGTTCGCCGTATACAGCGCGGTTTAGACCGTAAACGGTGGCGATACCGTCGCCGACCTCGATGACCGTGCCGGTTTCGTCGCAGCGCGTGCGGTTGTCATATTGTTCAATCTCCTCGCGGAGAATAGATAAAATCTCATCTGAATGGTTCAATGGTTTTCACCCCTTTACAGGTCATGCGCCAGTGCGCGAAGCTGTCCGCGCACGCTTTTATCGTAGGTTACGCCGTCGATTTCGGCAGTAAAGCCGCCGAGCAGCGTGTCGTCCTGCACGATTTCAAACGTAACTGCACAATAACTGTGTCGTGCGCACAGCAGTTTGGCAAGCGAACGCAGCGATTCATCATCCGGTTCGCGGGCACAGCGAAATACGCACAAGCCCTCGCCGCTGTCGCGCAGCTCAAGCAGACGAAACTGCCGGACGATCTCCGGCAGGAGCGAAAAGCGGTTTTTGTCCGCCAGCAGCAGATAGAAGTGCTTCAGCTCGCCCATCGCATCAAAATCGGGCAGGCGGGACAGCACAGCCTTTTTCTCCCGCGCGGAAACGGCAGGAGAGCACAGTGCATCCCATAACGGCGCACAATCGGTCAGATAATCGGCGGTGTGCTGCAGATCGCTCAGCGTGCAGCCGGTATGGCGCAGTGCACCGGCATACTGTACGGCGGTCGAGCTCATCGTGCGGCCTCCGTTTCTTCACGCAGAAAATCGTCGATCATGGCGCGGTCGGTGTCGCTGTTCAGCTTCTGCCGGGATACCTTGGCGGTGGTCAGCAGAACGAGAGCGGTAATCTCCTTTTTCGCCTCACGGAGCATCTGCGTCCGCTCGGAATCCCGACGGCGGGCAGCCTGCTCGTCCAGCCGCTGCACAGCGGTCTGCGCCTCTGCGACAAGACGATCGTACTCCTGCTGACCGCGTGCGCGGGCATCCTCGATGATCTGTGCGGCTTCCTGCTTTGCGGAAGCAAGCTGCGCGGCGTGCGCGGTCTGCTGCTGCTCGTCCTCGGCGAGACGCTTGTCCGCCTGATCGAGCGTGTCCGACACCTGCTGCGCACGGTCATCGAGCATTTGGGTAATGGGGCCGAACAGGAATTTCTTCATCAGCACGAACAGGATGAGCAGATCAACAAACACCCAGATAATCTGCGAATTTAGATTGAGGATCATTCGATCTCACCCCGATCAATTCATGAAAATAAGCAGGATACCGATCAGAAAACCGTAGATGGCGGTTGCCTCGGCCAGTGCACAGCCGAGGATCAGGTTTTTGCTGATCTGGCCGGAGGCCTCCGGCTGACGCGCAATGGCTTCCGAGGATTTCGCGGTTGCATAGCCGATACCGAGACCGGCACCGATGCCGGTCATAACTGCAATAGCTGCACCAATAGCAATACTCATTTTTTGTGGTCCTTTCTCAGATAAAACAGTGCTTATTCAAGCGATTCCGACAGGAAAAGTGTTGTCAGGAATACGAATACGATTGCCTGTATCATACCGTCGAATACATCGAAATACAGGCTCAGTGGAATGGGGACAACGACCGGAACGGCCATTTTGACCAGCTCCATGATGACGAATCCGGCGAAAATGTTGCCGAACAGTCGCATGCAGAGCGACAAGGGCCGAATGCCGATTTCCATAATGTTGAGCGGCGTGACGACCGAAACCGGTTCGCTGAACTTTTTCAGTCCGCCGCGCAGACCGTGGAACCGGAACTGCGAGCCGTAGATCAGCAGGGCGCTCATGATCGCCAGACCGGCGGTGACGTTCAGGTCTTTGGTCGGCGGCGTAACGCCGAACAGACCGGCCATGTTCGCCAGCGCAAGATACAGGCCTACCGTGCCGAGGTACGGAGCGAAGGTGCGCCAGTATTTGTCGCCCAGTGTGTCGCGGCAGAAATTGTTGATGAAGCCCACCAGCATCTCTGCGGCGATCTGCTTTCGCCCGGGACGCTTGCGCAGTCCGTGCGTCAGCCAGATGGCAAGCAGGGTCAGCACAACTATGATCGCCCAGCTTACCACAGCGGATTCCGGAACCGGTATTCCGCCAAACAGCGGAATCTCGAACGCAATGTGGGTTTGCAGTTCGGCATTCAATTCCGCTTTGATTTCACCCAAAGGGCATCACCTCGTTTGTCTATAGAAGTTGGTTTACGCGCTTATTGTAAAAACCTGTCGGAGTTTACGCAAGCTTATGAAACTAAAAAAAATTAACCCGCGCAATTTGACAGATTTGCATAAATCTGCAGAGGGGATTTGATGAATGTTGACCAGTGTGTTATGATATGAAGTATCTTCTTAAAAGGAGTGGATGAATTTGATAAATGCACGTTCCTCCGGCTCGCTGCACCGGCAGGTGCGCCGGATGCTGATCCTGTGCATTGCGGTGGTGGTGCTGCTGTCCACGTCGGTCGGTTTGGGCATCAGCCTGTATCAGGAGGTGCGGACGCGTGACCAGCTGCTGTCCAATGCGGCACAGATGGCGGCAGACGCGCCGCTGCTGACCGAGGATATTCGGGCAGATAACGCACAGCAGTATTTGGCGCGGACCGTACAGCGTGTATCTGAAATAGATATGCTCGGCGTGTATGATATTAAGGGCAAGCCGACAGTGTTTTACGATCTCGTGTCCGGTGCAGGCGACGCATCTTTGCTGCCCGAACTGAAAGCTGATACGGTCAGCCGCCTGTGCAGCGAGGAAAAGCCGGTGCTCTCGAACGATGAGATGCCGGACGGCGCGGATCGCTGTGCCTATGCTGTCATGCGCGATGAAAACGGGCAGGCGACCGGTATCGTCATGGCAGGGCTGTATCTGCGCTCCTACCATCGGACGGTGCTGCGTGTGCTGCTGTCGTATCTGCTCATCACGCTGTTCGCGCTTGGCATCGGCAGTCTGCTCAGCGTGCGGTTTTCTGAGCGGGTCAAGCGGGAACTGCTGGGCTATGAGCCGGACGCGTTCCGTCAGCTGTTTCTGCAGCGCATGGATATTCTGGATGCATTGGATGAGGGTCTGATGGCGATCGACGAACACAGCATGATCACCTATATGAACCGTGCGGCAGCGGATATCCTCAAAATCAAGGTGAAGGATGCAATCGGTCAGCCGTTAAAGACGGTCTATCCGCGCTCGACGATGGCGCGCGTGCTGCAGACCGGCAAAAGTGAATACAACATCGGTCTGGAGTCCATCAAGCATGTTTCGGTCATTTCCGACCGTATGCCGCTCTGGCGGGACGGCAAGGTGGAGGGTGTTATCGCTATTTTCCGCAACCGGACCGAGGTCACGCGGCTGGCGCAGGATTTGACCGGCGTGCAGCACATAGTCGGTGCGCTGCGGGCGTATACGCATGAGTTTACCAACAAGCTGCATGTGATCCTCGGTCTGCTGCAGCTGGGCGAGGACAAGCAGGCGGAGGAGTATGTGCTGCATTTGACGCAGACGCGTGCGCACTCGATCGGCTATATTTCCGAGCGTATTCGGGAGCCGTCGGTTGCAGCGCTGCTGATCGGCAAGGTATATCGTGCGGCGGAGCTGGGTATCCGGTTTGTGCTCGACCCGGCGAGTGAGCTGCATGGAGACGGACGGTATCTTCCGGCGAGCAGTCTGATCACCATTCTTGGAAACCTGATTGAGAATGCGTTCGACGCACTGCGGAACGCACCGGAGACCGCACAGAAGGAAGTGACGGTCAGCATCCGCGAGGGCGAGCACGGCATGCTCATCAGTGTGGACGACAGCGGTGCAGGCATTGCTGCCGATAAGCTGGACCGCATTTTCGAGCGCGGCTTTTCCACCAAAGGAGAGGGCAGAGGCACCGGTCTGTCACTCGTCAAGGAGACCGTGGACGCGTTCCACGGCACGATTCGCGTCGAGTCCGAGCCGGGAATCGGCAGCTCGTTCATCATTACGGTTGCGGAATCCGCAAACAGACAGCAGTAGGGAGGAAATCCGATGATCACACGGCTCAACCGCCGGTATATCGAGCAGGACAGCCGGTTTGCCGTCGTGCAGACGTTTTCGGCGGCGCATCCGGCACTGTTCTGGCTGCGGCGCAACCCGATCGACCTGATTATTTTAGATGTTTACATGCCGCAGATGAGCGGCACCGAGCTGCTGCTGCAGCTTCGTGCGGAAGGCGTGGACGCGGATGTCATCATGGTCACATCTGCGAATGACGCAAAAACGGTTAACGATGCCGTGCGATTGGGAGCGGTGGATTATCTGGTCAAGCCGTTCGCGTATGAGCGGTTCCGGCAGGCGCTTGATGTGTTCTGCCGCCGGCGAGAAAGCGTGCAGCGCGACAGCTTCAGTCAGGATGTGCTTGACCATACGCTGTTTCAGGCGGCTGCGCCGACACCGCCTGTCACGCCGCCGAAGGGTCTGCAGAGCCAGACGCTTTCGCGCATTGAGGCATATCTGCGCGCCGCGCCGGAGACACGGCATACCAGCGATGAGATCGCATCGCATGTCGGTCTGTCGGTCGTGACCGTGCGGCGGTATATGAATTATCTGGCAGAGCAGCAGGTCATCGGCAGTGAGATGGATTACCGCACCGGCGGACGGCCGTGTCTGGTGTATTTTCTGAGAAAGTAACGATTTTCTCAAAACGAAGGATTTGCATAGCTCAAGCGTCAAGAAAAATGGGTTCTGTGGGCATTGACGCCGCAGAACATCGAATTTGAACAATCGACCCGTCGAGAAATCGGCGGGTCTTTTTTGCCCATCGGAGGTGCGGCGGCGGTGTGTTCCTTTCGCAGCCTTGCAGCTGCACAGCGTCTCACGCCGGTATCCCGTCTCAACCTGTTTTACAGGCACATTCGCGCAAAAGCGCTCCGAATACGGCGAACAGTCTGTGTTTCTGCCTGTTTTGGCAGAAAACAGGCGAAATTCCTTGAAATACCGTTTGCGAAGTGCTATGCTATTTTATATATTGCCGCTTTGCGGTGAGGCAAGAGGGAAAGAAGGGCGGTCTGTCGGGGAGAGGCGACTGTCACGGGTAAGGAGAATCGGTTGATGAAAACAAAAAAGCGGAAGCGCGGTCTGTCCGTCCTGCTCGCGGTACTGGCAACAGCGGCATGCCTGCTGACCGGCTGCGGCGCACAAAAGAGCGAAGCGAAGGAGGATGCGGAGACCATTCAGGTCTATCTGTGGAACACCACGCTGTATGAAAATTACGCCCCCTACATCCAGTCGCAGCTGCCGGATGTGAATATTGAGTTCATTGTCGGCAACAACGATCTGGATTTTTACAAATTTCTGAACGAGAACGGCGGCCTGCCGGACATTATCACCTGCTGCCGCTTCTCGCTGCATGATGCCGCGCCGCTGAAGGACAGTCTGATGAACCTCGCCACGACCAACGAGGCAGGCGCGGTCTACAACACCTACCTCAGCAGCTTCAAAAACGCGGACGGCAGCGTCAACTGGCTGCCGGTCTGCGCGGACGCGCACGGCTTTTTGGTCAACCGCGGTCTGTTCGAGAAATACGGCATTCCGCTGCCCACCGATTACGACAGCTTTGTTTCCGCCTGTCAGGCGTTTGCAAAGCACGGCATCCGCGGCTTTGATGCGGACTATACCTACGATTACACCTGCATGGAAACCCTTCAGGGACTTTCGGTTTCCGAGCTTTCCTCGGCGGAAGGCCGCAAATGGCGCGCCGCGTACAGCGACCCGGCCAATACCGAGAAAGTCGGTCTGGACGACACCGTCTGGCCGACCGCATTCAAGAACCTCGAGAACTTCATCCGCGATACCGGCCTGAACGCCGCTGACCTGACGCTGACCTACGACGACATCATGGACCGGATGCGCGGCGGCGAGCTTGCTATGTTCTTCGGCACCTCGGCTAACGTTAAGATCCTGCAGGATGAGGGTATCGATACGACTTTCCTGCCGTTCTTCGGTCAGGACGGGCAGCAGTGGCTGATGACTACCCCGTATTTTCAGGTTGCGCTGAATCGCGAGCTGGAACAGGACAGCGCACGCCGCAACAAGGCGATACAGGTGCTCCATGTCATGCTCTCCGAGGAAGCACAGAACCGCATCGTCTATGACGGACAGGACATCCTGAGTTACAGCCAGAACGTCAGCCTCCGTCTGACCGATTATCTGGAGGACGTGCGCCCGGTGGTCGAGCAGAACCATATGTACATCCGCATCGTCTCCAACGATTTCTTCTCGATCTCCAAGGATGTGGTCTCGCGCATGATCGCGGGCGAATACACAGCAGAGCAGGCGTATCAGGCGTTCAACGCGCAGCTGCTTGCGGACGAGCCTGCCTCGGATGCGGCTGTGCTGACCTCGGACAAGGGCTATTCGAACGTTTTCCATGCGGACAGCGGCAACGCTGCCTTCTCCGTCATGGCGAACACGCTGCGCGGCGTGTATGACACCGATGTGCTCATCGCTGCGGCGAACAGCTTTACCGGCAGCGTTCTGGCGGCAGACTACACCGAGAAGATGGCGGCCTCTATGATCATGCCGAACAGTCTGCTCGCGTATCAGCGCACGATGAACGGTGCGGAGCTGACCGAAACCGTCCGCGCCTTTGTCGAGGGCTGTGAGGGCGGCTTTACGCCGTTCAACCGCGGCTCTCTGCCGGTGGTCAGCGGCATCGCCATCGAGGTCAAGGAGGAAAACGGCGGCTTTACGCTGACCGGGATCAAGCGGGACGGCAAACCGCTCCGCGAGGACGATAGCGTAACCGTGACCTGTCTGGCAACGGCGGGCGGCATGGCACCGCTGCTCGCGGACGAGAGCCGCGCCTTTGAGGGCGGTGACACGACGGTCCGGGACACATGGAGCGCATATGTTTCCGGGGGGAACGCCGCGCTGGCGGAGCCGGAAAACTATATCAAACTGAGGTAAACAGGAATGACTGACAAAAAACGCGGAGGAAAAACAAAATACAGCCTCCCGCAGCGCTGGCGCAGCACCGCTGCCGCCCTGCTCGTTCTGTTCGCGCTGATCGGCGGCAGCTGCGCCCGGTACGTCCTGTTCGTTTCGCAGACGGTCTATCAGGAGAGCACTTCGCATCTGTCCGAGCTTGTGCATCAATCCGACGATATGCTGAACCAGCTGTTCAGCCGCAACCGGATGATCCTGCATCTGTGGGGCGGTTTGCTGGAAATCGCCTCGAGCGAGGAGCAGATCCGCTCCGGCATGGACAAGATGCAGAAGGAGATCGATTGCGCCGCTCTCTACTTCCTCGCCTCGGACGGCAGCTGCATGACGCAGGACGGCGAAAAGAGCAGCCTTGGCTCGCAGACCGGGCTGGGCACGCATCTTTCCGACGGAGAGGACGTCGTTGTGAACGCGGCGCTGCCCGGAAAGCCGCAGATGCTCGTGTTCGTCTGCCCGGAGGCGAAAGGCACCTACCGCGGCTTCGCCTACGATGCGATCGCGGTCGCCTACTATAATGATACAGTGCTGAGCGCGATCGATAGCTCCGCCTTCGACGGCGCAGCCCACAGCTATGTCATCTACTCGGACGGGCGTGTTGTGCTCGACAGCAATGCCGACAGCGACGACCCGGTCTATAACCTCCTCGCGGAGCTGCGCGGCAACTCCGATCTGTCCGAGAAAAAATTCGATGCGCTGAGCGACGATTTCGCGCAGGGCAGGAACGGCAGTATGATGCTGACACTGCGGGGAACCCGGTATTATCTGGTCTACGAGCACATGGGTATCCAGGACTGGATCATGCTCGGGCTCGTTCCGGTCAGCGTTGTTAACGCCGGCATGGATACGCTGTGGCGCCGGACGGTCGAGATCGTGGTCGTTATCGCGTGCCTGCTTATGGTGCTGCTTATCGCGCTCATCGTGCACAGAAGCCGTGACGCGCTGCGTCGGAGAGATACCGAGATTCTGTACCGGGATGAGCTGTTCACCCGGCTCTCACGCAATGTGGATGACGTTTTCCTCATGATGGACGCCGAAACCTCCCGCGTGGACTATGTCAGCCCGAACATCGAGCGGCTGCTGGGCGTGCCGCTCGAGCAGGTGCAGCAGGACATCCGAGCACTGCGGGCGCTGCACCCGAAGGATTCTCCCGACCGTGATAGAAACTTCTTCGAGGGGATTCAGTGCGGCGAGCAGTGCGAATGGAACGCCGATTATGCCCATCAGCAGACCGGTGAGCGCCGCTGGTTCCACATCGTCGCCATGGGCAGCGAGGTCGTAGGCCGAACCAAGTACATCCTCGTGATGTCCGACCGCACGGCTGATCGGAAGATCAATCAGGCGCTTTCCGAGGCGGTTGCGGCCGCCGAAGCCGCCAGCCGCGCCAAGAGCACCTTCCTGTCCAATATGTCGCACGATATCCGCACACCGATGAATGCGATCATCGGCTTTACCACCCTTGCGGTCAGCAATATCGACAATCAGGAACGGGTGAAGGACTATCTGACCAAAACCCTCTCCTCGAGCCGACACCTGCTCGCGCTCATCAACGATATTCTGGATATGAGCCGCATCGAGAGTGGCAAGCTCCAGCTGGAGGAAACCGAGGTCAACCTCGCCGAGATGCTGCACGATATCAAGACCATCGTCAGCGGACAGATACACGCCAAGCAGCTCGAGCTTTATATGGATGCGCTTGACGTTACCGACGAGGACGTCTACTGCGACCGGACACGCATGGGGCAGATCCTGCTCAACCTGCTGTCCAACGCCATCAAGTTCACGCCGGCGGGCGGCACGGTTTCCGTGCGTGTCCGGCAGTTTGCCGGAACCGTGCGCGACTGTGCACAGTACGAGTTCCGTGTCCGCGACAACGGCATCGGCATGAGTCCGGAGTTCGCGCAGAAGATCTTCGAGCCGTTTGAACGTGAGCGTACCTCCACGGTCAGCCGGATACAGGGAACCGGCCTCGGCATGGCCATCACCCGGAACATTGTCGAGATGATGGGCGGCACGATCAAGGTGCAGACCGAGAAGAACCGGGGCACCGAGTTTATCATCTGCCTGCCGCTGCGCGTGCAGAACTGTAGCCGCCGCGAGGAAAAGATCGCGGAGCTTGCCGGCCTCAAGGCGCTGGTGGTGGATGACGATTTCAACACCTGCGACAGCGTGGCAAAGCTGCTGACCCGTGTGGGAATGCGTGCGGAGTGGACGCTTTCCGGTCGGGAGGCTGTGCTGCGTGCACGGCAGTCCATCGAGCTGGGCGACCCCTGCCGCGCCTATATCATCGACTGGCGGCTGCCGGACATGAACGGCATCGAGGTCACGCGCCAGATTCGCAGCCTGAACGACGATACCCCTATTATCATCCTGACTGCCTACGACTGGTCGGATATCGAAGGGGAGGCGAAGGCGGCGGGCGTGACGGCGTTCTGCTCCAAGCCGATGTTCCTCTCCGACCTGCGCGACACCCTGCTGACAGCCATCGGACATACGCAGACGGAGGCGCAGGACATCCTGCCCGGGAAAAACGCCGACTTCCGCGGACGGCATATCCTGCTGGTCGAGGATAACGAGCTGAACCGTGAGATCGCGGTTGCAATCCTGCACGAGTACGGTTTTCTGGTCGATACCGCCGAGAACGGCGCGGTCGCGGTGGAAAAGATCCGCACCTCGGACCCGGGCCGCTATGATCTGGTGCTGATGGATGTGCAGATGCCGGTTATGGACGGCTGCACCGCCACTCGGCGCATCCGTGCGCTGAAGGACCCGGTGCGCGCCGCCGTCCCGATCGTTGCCATGACGGCTAACGTGTTCGAGGAGGAGCGAAAGCGGGCGTTTGACTGCGGCATGAACGGCTTTTTGTCCAAGCCGATCGTGATCGAGGAGCTGATCGATGTCCTGAAGGACATTATACACTGACCGCGCCATGCGGATACACCAAAACCCGGAGTACCGGCCGAAAACGGCTGACGGTACTCCGGGTTTTCGGATATGCAGAGGCCGCAGCGCGGTAAAGGATAAAAAGGTGATAAAACATGGAAATAAATGCCGCTGCACCGCAATCTTCGCTTTCTTTTTGGGTCGGGAAATAGTATAATTGTGGTATAGGAAATGGAATGAATAAATTTTACCGAAGGAGGGGCAGAACATGAAAAAGCGATCAAGCATTGCTCTGCTGACCGCACTTCTCGCCATAGTGTTCGCGGCAGGCATTGGCGTTTACAGCAACTACATCGGAATGCAGATCTATCAGGAAAGCTCGAATCATCTGCTTGAAAGCTATGCGCAAATCTCCAAGACCTTCACGCTGTTCGTGCAGCGAAACTGGGTCGTGCTGAGCCAGTGGGACAGCCTGATGAAGAATATGCAGGAGGATGCGGATATTGACAGCATCTGGTCGGATGCGCAGAACAACAAGCTGTTGTGGCATTACAGCGACTTCTATCTGTTCAACGAGAGCACGCAGTATCTAACGGTAGATGGGCGAAAGGGCAGCGCCGACAGCATCGACGGCGTTTTTCAGGAGATGTACAGCAAGGGCGAGCCAATCGTCTCCACCTATACGGCAACCTACGGTGTGCCGAAGATCGCGTTTGCGATGCCGATGAGCCGCAGTCTGACGCTGGACGGCGTGACCTACACCGGTATCGCGGTCAGCTATGACACGGACGTGGTCGATGATCTGGTTGACGGCAGTATGTACGGCGGACAGAGCGACTGCTATGTGGTGCGCTCGAACGGCGATATCGTGCTGGAGCTTGAGCCGCAGACCGAGCTGTGCGAGGGAATGACCAACCTGTACGACCTGTCCGACCATGTTGACTGGAAATATGGCAGCATGGACGATATCAGGGACTGCATCCAGCTCGGCAAGAGCGGAAGCGCGCAGTTTACCTGCGATGGGGTGAGAAACTATCTGGTCGCGATTCCGACCGCGTTTTCGGACTGGTCGCTCGTCGGCGTCATCCAGACGGATGAGGTGGACGGCGCGATGCTCAGCGTGCAGCAGTCTACGATCATCGCGCTCGGCGCGCTCTGCATCTTCGCCGTCATCATCGTGGTGCTGGCGCTGGGCATGGAGGACCAGCTGCGCCTGCGGCGCGAGGAGGAGGAGCGGCTGAACCTCGAGCGCGAAAAGATGAAGAGCGACCGTTTCCTGCAAAGCATGAGCCGCATCGTCGATCGCTATATGGTCGTCAATCTGGATACCGGACGCTACCGCTATCATGAGCTGCGGAGCAGTGAGCCGCTCTATCCGACCTCCGGACAGTATTCGGAAATGGTCGAAATCATTTCTAAACGCTATGTCGCGCTGACCGAAACGGAAAACGCCAAGCTCTCGCGGCTGCTTACGCCGGACTATCTGCGCAGCGTGCTCCGGAAACCGGACGACAATCTCAAGGTCGAGTATTGCAGCCGGACGGAAAACGCCTATATGGTGCTGACCGTCCTCCCGGTCGAGTGGCATGCGGACGGCACGGTCGCCGTGGTCATGCAGGTTGTGCAGGATATCGGGCAGAAGCTCGAGCTGGAAAACATGGCAAACACGGACAGCCTGACCGGCCTGTTCAACGAGCGCTATTTCAGCAGGGTCCTGAACATCTGTGAGGCGAAAAAGCTGCCGTTCGTGCTGTATTACCTCGATCTCGACCGTTTTAAGCCGGTAAACGATACCTACGGTCACGCCATGGGCGACCGGCTGCTCAAGGAGATCAGCGCGCGGCTGCTGCGCTGCATCCGCAGCCGGGACTACGCCTTCCGCATCGGCGGCGATGAGTTCGCGCTCATCGTCAGCGCCGATATGGACGAGGAGCAGCGCAGCCGCATGGCCGAGCGCATCCAGACCATGCTCTCTGCGCCCATCGTTATCGAAGGAAAAGTGCTTTCGGTCGGCGTCAGCTGCGGCTGTGCCTGCTATCCGGAGGACGGCGACGCTTCGCAGGTGCGCATCACGGCGGACAGCCGTATGTACGCGGAAAAGCAGCACCATCACGAAGACGACCGGACGGAGGAACAGTCATGAAACACAAAACCCTGCGGTGCACCGCAGAGACGGCCGCTCTGCTGCTGACCGTGGCAATGCTGGCGTTCCTCATTGCCGGACTGCATCAGCACGATCCGGACAGGGTGCTTTCCACCCTTAATACCGGCTGGTATCAGATGACGGACGGCGTGCGGCGCGAGATTACGCTCCCCGTCACGCTTCCGGCTGAGCCGGGACAGACGCTTACCCTGTATAACGACACGCTGACCGCCCGCGATGCCGGAAAGCTGCTGAGCGCGCGCGGCGTGGAATACGGCATCGAGATCCGTGCGGGCGAAACGCTGCTCTATCGCTACGAGGACAACGCTTTTCCGAAAAACACGCAGATGAAGGGTCGCCTGTGGGCGGATGCGGAGCTTCCGGACAATATCGGCGGACAGACGCTCAGCCTGACCTTTACGCAGCTTTCCGACCGGACAGACAGGTTTGACGCGCCTCTGCTCGGCTCGGTGCGGAGCATCACCGGCCACCATATCCAGACCTCACTGTTTTCCCTGGTCATGATGCTCGCCATGGTCATTCTTGCCGTGCTGGCGCTGCTGATCTTCTGCTACATGAGCAGCTGCGGCATCCGCGAGCGCCGCTTCCTCGATGTGGCGGTCTTTCTGCTGCTGTGCAGCCTGTGGTGCCTGACCGATTCCGCTCTGTATCAGATTTACGGACGGGATACTGCCGCCGGAAGCGTCGTTTCCTTTTACGCCTTTATGCTGATGTCTATCCCGATGGTGCATTTTGTCCGCAACACGATAAGCGGCAGACGGCGGCTCGTTCCCGATATATGCATTGCGCTGTTCTGCGCCAACGCGCTCGCACAGGGCGCGGCGTACCGGCTTTTCGGCATCCGGTTTATTGATATGCTGCCGCTGACGCACCTGCTTCTGGCGGCAAGTGTCGCAGCGATGCTGACCGTGCTGCTTCGGTCGTACCGCGAGCAGCCCTCGCAGCAGCTCCGGCTGCGTATTGCGGCGTTCGCCGCACTGGGCGTGTTCGGCGTGGCAGCGCTCGTCCTGTATGGCCTGCTGCACATCTACTGGTACGATGCAATATTCCAGTTTGGCGTGCTGCTGTTCATCATCCTGCTCTTCCGTGAGCTGCTCGGACAGGCGACCGAGGATATGCGTTTTCACATGGAGCACCGTATCAGCCATCAGATGCAGCGCGAGGATCGTATGACCGGTCTGCCGAATCGCCGCGCGTTCGAGGAATACATGGAGCGCATCCGCACCGGCGAAGTCGGATGCCGCGACGCGGTGCTGACCTATATCCGGCTGGAGGGCCTGAACGAGCGCAACGACCGCCTCGGCCTTCAGGCAGGGGATGAGGCGGTCATCGCCGCCGCACGGTGCGTTGCAGACTTCTGCCGCGCGTGCGAGGACGGAGGCGAAAGCGTATCGTGCTTCCGCACCGGCGGAAACGAGTTCGCCCTCATCCGTCCCGAGCCAAGGGCAAATTCGGGGCAGCTGCACCGGCAGTTCAGCGCGATTGTCGCGCGGTACAACCGCACCTGTGCGCCGCGCGCCCGCATCACGATGACCTACGGCTTCAGCCGCCTGTGCGACGAGGACGGAAAATCGCGCAGCATCAGCGCATGGAAGGCGGAGGCGGACGCCTATTTGAAGAGAAATGAAACCAATCTACATTATCTGATCGCCGGGATGGCGGTGCTGCTGGTTGTTCTGTGGCAGTATTCTCATCAGCGGCAGATGGATGACCGGAACAGCCTCATGTTCCGCCGCCTGCTGACCGTCGTCAGTCTGGACGTTCTCGCCGAGCTGGTCAGTACATGCTTCATTCTGTACGCTCCGTACAGCTTCGGCGTCGGCCGCATGCTCTCGAACACCGTGTTTTATCTGTTTCAGGCGATTCTGCCGCTCATGCTGCTGTACTATGTCTGTACACTGTGCTCGAGCCGCGTGATCTCCACCGGAACCGTGCTGCGCATGGGCATTCCGACTATCGCTCTGGTCTTTATCATTCTGACCAACCCCTTCACCGAAAAGCTGTTCTATTTCGACAGCACCGGCTACTGCCACGGTCCGTGGTATCTGCTGCTGTACATCAGCGCCCTGCTGCACATCGCGGCGGCAGCGATTTTTGTCGCGGTGCACCGGGATGCGGTCAGCCGCCGCAATCTGACGGCGCTGCTTACGGTCTTTTTGCTCGCCGCCTTCGGCATCGCCGCGCAGGCCGTCAATCCCGCGGTGCTGACGACCGGCTTCGGCCTTTCGCTCAGCATTCTCGCAATGTATCTGACCATCAACAATCCCTGCGCGTGCATGGACAGCCTGACTGGACTGAATGACAAGCAGTATCTGCTGCGCCGCATGAACGAGCTGACCGACGCGCATAAGGCCTTTCACATTATCACGGTCTACGCCTATCAGCTTGACCACATGAACAAAGTCTCGGGCGTGCAGAGCGGCGACGAATTTCTGCGCCGCGCGGCCGAGCACATGCAGGAGATCGCGGGCAGGAACGTGTTCCGCGTGACAGGCAAGCGGTTTCTGCTGCTGACGTTCTCGCTGCGCGAGTACGAAGCCTGCCTGACGAGCCTGCGGCAGGTGTTCCACACGCAGCCGGACGACGCGCAGGCCGCCCCCTCGCCGGTCATCCTGTGCGGCGTGGTGGGCGCGGAAAAGCTGGGAACGGGCGGTCTTGTGCTGGATTATGCGGAATATCTCGAATCTCTCGCAGCACGCAGCGGCGGGACTGAGGTCATCCAGAACGACCGCAAGAACAGGGACAGCTTTTACTACAACAAGCAGGTCGAGCAGTTCCTGCACCGCGCGATCGCGGAGGATCTGTTCGAGGTCTACTATCAGCCGGTCTATTCGCTGCATCAGCAGCGCTTTGTCACCCTTGAGGCGCTCAGCCGCCTGCGGCATCCCACACTCGGCTGGATTTCACCGGATATTTTTATCCGCCTTGCGGAGAAGAACCGCCTTATCAGCCAGATCACCGAGCTTCAGCTGCGGCGCGTCTGCCGTTTTCTGCGCGAAAACCCGGCGCTCCGCGCGAGCATTGCGAACGTCAAGATCAATCTTTCGCCGCTCGATCTTATTCACAGCGATGGCGGAAACCACCTGATCCGCATTCTGGACGAATACGGTCTGCCGTACTCCTACTTCCAGTTTGAGATCACCGAGACCGTCGCGACCGAGTATTCTGCGAGCCTGACCCGCGTGGCGGAGAGCCTTCAGGCGGCCGGCATCGGCCTGTGTCTGGATGATTTCGGCTCGGGCTACGCCAACCTGAATACGGTCATGCAGCTGACGTTCTCGGTCATCAAGCTCGACCGTTCGCTGCTGTTCCACATCTGCACGGACAAAAACGCCGCGCTCTTCTACCAGAGCATCGTATCCGCCTTCTGCCGTCTCGGCTACCGCATCATTGCGGAGGGTGTGGAGACGCAGGAGGAGATGGAGCTGCTGCGGAGCTGGAACGTGGACATGATTCAGGGCTATTATTTCTCCCGTCCTCTGCCGCCGGGAGACCTGCTG
>OLRJ01001529.1_pt1 | contig 19508 bp, 14 predicted proteins | sample 1672741 | NCBI WGS metagenome assembly OLRJ01 (sample SAMEA3136719, study PRJEB25190) | human gut metagenome | biome: human gut; feature: human-associated habitat; material: faeces | place: Austria | collected 2013
GAATTTAAGGAGATGACATCAATGGTCAAAGTAGGAAAATGGATAGCCAAGCATAGGGTCCTGGTGCTGCTCATCGGACTTTTGCTGGTAATCCCGTCTGTGATCGGAATCGCTAAGACGAGAGTAAATTATGATCTTTTAAGTTACCTGCCGGATACCCTTGAGACAGTAAAGGGTCAGGATATTCTGGTTGATGAGTTTGGTATGGGCGCCTTTTCCATGGTAGTTGTAGAAAACATGGATATGAAGGATGTCCAGAAGCTGGAAGAGAAGTTCAGCGAAGTAGAGCATGTAAAGGATGTTCTCTGGTATGATGATGTGGCAGATATCACCCTTCCTGTGGAAATGATCCCTGAGAAATACAGAAAGGTATTTATCAACGGAGATGCCACCATGATGCTGGTACTGTTTGACAATACCACATCCTCCGATGATTCTATGGAGGCCATCACAGAGCTTCGTAAGATTGCCAATGAGCAGTGCTTTTTAAGCGGTATGACAGGTGTTGTTACCGATATCAAAAACATTGCCATGCAGGAGCTGCCGATTTACGTTGTGATCGCAGCAGTGCTCAGTCTGATCGTTCTGGAGCTGACAAGCGGATCCTTTGTTGTTCCGTTCCTGTTCCTGCTCAGTATTGGACTTGCCATTCTTTATAACCTGGGAAGCAATATTATTTTCGGTGAGACTTCCTATATTACACAGGCCCTTACCGCAGTCCTTCAGCTTGGTGTTACAATGGATTACTCCATTTTCCTTCTGAACAGCTATGAAGAGAATAAGAAACGCTTCCCTGGAGAAAAGGATCGTGCCATGGGCCATGCCATTGCTAATACCTTTAAATCTGTGGCAGGAAGCTCCGTTACTACAGTTGCTGGTTTTGTTGCACTTTGTGTTATGACCTTTGCTCTTGGACGTGACCTTGGCATTGTTATGGCGAAGGGGGTTATCATTGGTGTTGTCTGCTGTGTAACCATACTTCCGGCACTGGTATTGTTCTTTGACAAGCCGATTGAGAAGACACAGCATAAACTGCTTTTTGCCAGACTGGATAAACCGTCTGCATTTATTACCAGGCATTACAAGCTTTGGACTGTGATCTTTCTGGTGCTTCTGTTCCCAGCTATTTATGGAAACAACCACACCCAGATTTATTACAACATTGCAGAATCCCTTCCGTCCACTCTGGACTGCAACATTGCGAACGACGAGCTGGACAAAACCTTTGCGGTTGGAAATATCCATATGATCATGCTGGATAAGGGAATGGATTCCAAGCAGAAGCAGCAGATGCTAAGTGAAATTGATGAGGTTGACGGTGTGAAGTGGAGCCTGGGAATGAATTCCCTGATCGGCCCTACTGTTCCGGATTCCATGATCCCGAAGGATATCAAGAGCATTTTCGAGGGTGACCAGTACGAGCTTGCATTTGTCTGCTCCGAATATGCATCTGCTACAGATGAGGTAAATGCCCAGCTTGCATCCATCAATGAGATCGTAAAGAAATATGATGATACAGCAATGGTAATCGGTGAGGCACCGCTTATGAAAGACCTTCAGGATACTACAGATGCCGACCTGGTTCGTGTAAATGTGATTTCTATCGGTGCGATTTTCCTGATCATTATGATCATTTTCAAATCAATTTCCCTGCCAATCATTCTGGTTGCGGTTATTGAGTTTGCGATTTTTGTTAATATGGCGATTCCGTACTATCAGGGAATCAGCCTACCGTTCGTTGCAAGTATTGTAATCGGTGCAATCCAGCTTGGAGCTACCGTTGACTATGCGATTCTGATGACCACCCGTTATCAGAGGGAGAGACAGCATGGCAAGAATAAGATGGAAGCCATCAGCATTGCCCATAAGACCAGCATGCCGTCCATTATCAGCAGTGGTCTCAGCTTCTTCGCAGCGACCTTCGGTGTTTCCTGCTATTCACAGGTTGAGATGATCGGTTCTATCTGTACATTGCTTGCACGTGGCGCTATCATCAGTATGGTGGTTGTATTGTTCATTTTACCGGCCATGTTTATGATCTTCGATAAACTGATCTGTGTTACATCCATTGGCTTCCTTGGAGATAAAAAGGCAGCGAAAGCGAAATAAAACATAATCAGACGGTCTGGATGCGCTGCTTTTGCGCATAACAGCCGGCTTTGGAAGAAATCCTGCTTCAATAAAATGAGGCGGGATTTTTTTGTTGAATAAAAAGTGAGAAAACGTTATAATTGTGGTGCTGTTTCTTACAGCACATGAAAGAAACGTGACCGTAATCGCTTGAGTGGAGGAAGTTCCGAAAGCTACGGCTGCGTCAGGATTGATTTTTGAAACGGAGTGAGATTATAAATGACGCTAGAAGAAATTCTTGCCCAGGTGCAGCAGGGGACACTTTCCCCGGAGGTAGCAGGGAATCTGATCCGCCAGGATGGCTATAAAGAAATGGATTATGCGAAGCTGGACACTGGAAGAAAAGCCCGTACAGGTTTCGCTGAGGTTGTTTACTGCAGCAATAAGGCGGATGCTCATTTATTGAAAATTTTTGAACGGTTATATCAGGAAGAAGGGGAAGTGCTGGGAACCAGAGCTTCACAGGCGCAGTTTGAGCTGGTGAGAGAGAGGCTGCCCCAGGTGCAGTACGATCCCATTTCCAGAATCCTGAAAATTGAGAAGCCAGATAAGGTGCATGAGGGAAAGGTTGCAGTGTGTACCGCTGGCACCGCAGATATTCCGGTGGCAGAGGAAGCAGCCCAGACTGCAGAATACTTTGGAACTCATGTGGAACGAATCTATGACGTGGGAGTAAGCGGCATGCACAGACTATTTTCCAGGCTGGAGACCATTCTGGATGCAAACTGTGTGGTGGCTGTGGCTGGAATGGAGGGCGCCCTGGCCAGCGTTATGGGCGGACTTGTGAGCAGGCCAGTGATCGCAGTACCTACGTCTGTGGGATATGGAGCTAATTTTCATGGCCTGTCCGCACTTCTGACCATGATCAATTCCTGCGCCAATGGAATTGCCACAGTGAATATTGACAACGGATATGGAGCAGGATATCTGGCAACACAGATGAACCGGCTGGCTCTTGGAAAATAAAGCTCAGACGGGACCACGAAGGCTGTACCTGCGGGTAAGTGGCAGGGCAGTACTTAAAGCTACTTTGATATTTTTGTAACGAGGAGAAATTATGGGAAAATCATTATATCTGGAGTGTTACTCCGGAATCAGCGGGGACATGACCGTGGCAGCCCTGCTGGATCTGGGAGCGGATCAGAAGGTGCTTGAGGAAGTGCTTGCAAGCCTTCCGGTACAGGGCTTCGGGATAAAAGTAAGCAGAGTGGAGAAATCCGGGATTGATGCCTGCGATTTCGATGTGATTTTAGATAAAGAGATTGATGGACACGATCATGATATGGAGTATCTGCATGGACATGAGCACGCAGCTGCTGCACATGAGGGAGAAACTCAGAGTGTGGCAGAACATGTTCATAGTCACGAGGAAGAGCACAGCCATGAGCATACGCATAGTCATGAAGAGGAGCACAGCCATGGGCATACGCATAGCCATGAAGAGGAGCACAGCCATGAGCATACGCATAGTCATGAAGAAGAGCACAGCCATGAGCATGTTCACAGTCATGAACACGCCCATAGCCATGAAGAGCATACCCACCATCATCACCAGCACCGCGGCATGAATGAAATCCGGCAGATCATTGCTGGTGCAAGGATGACCGAGGGTGCCAGAGCCACAGCCCTTGCCATCTTCGAAATTCTGGCAAAGGCGGAGGCAAAAGCCCACAATGTTCCGGTAGAAGAGATCCATTTCCACGAAGTTGGAGCGGTAGACTCTATTGTAGATATTTTGTCAGTGGCAGTCTGCCTGGATAACCTTGGAATTACTGAGGTGATCGTACCTGTATTATATGAGGGAACTGGTACCATCCGCTGCCAGCATGGCATCCTTCCAGTTCCGGTTCCGGCTGTGACAAATATTGTACAGCAGTGTGGACTGGATCTGAAGATCACCCAGGTACAGGGAGAACTGGTAACCCCTACCGGAGCTGCGATTGTGGCAGCAGTCCGGACTGCCAATAAACTGCCAGAAAATTTTGTGATTGAGAAAACTGGTATCGGAGCAGGTAAGAGAACTTATGAGTGCCCTGGAATTCTCAGAGCTATGCTGATCCATGGAGAAAATTTGAAGAGATCAAAGCCAGAGGATGGAATACAAAGCAAAAATGGCAATCAGAAAAATGATGCAAATGAAGTGAAGGCACACACCAGCTTGGAAGACGGCGAGATTTTTGATCAGGAGGCTGAGACAAAAATTCAGACCGGAGTCACAGACAGCACTGATTCCGCCGACTACATCTACAAGCTGGAAACCAATATCGACGACTGCAGTGGTGAAGTCCTTGGTTTCGTTATGGAGAAATTATTTGAAGCAGGTGCCCGGGATGTCCACTACACCCCGGTCTATATGAAGAAAAACCGCCCTGCCTGGCTGCTCACTGTGATCTGTAAGGAAGAAGACATTCCGGGAATGGAAGCGCTGATCTTTGCAGAGACTACCAGTATTGGTATCCGCAGAGCCAGAATGGAACGCACCATTTTGCCAAGAAGGAGGATCAAGGTAATGATCCCCTTCGGTGAGGTGGAAGTGAAGATCTGTGGCCCGGAGGGAGCCCAGAAGTGCTACCCGGAATACGAAAGCCTGGCAAATATCTGCCGGAAAACCGGAATCTCCTATGCAGAAGCCTACCAGATGGCGGCGGAAGCAGGTAAGAACCGCGGCAAATCGTAATATTGCAACCGATAAAATTGTATGTTACAATACAGGTTGGCTTTTTTGAATGAAAGTTCCTGAAGAAAACAGAAATTGAAATCCGGGACAGAGTTCTTTTTGCCAAATTTTTCAAAATACAATGGAGAGAATATGAAGAAATATATTGATAATCTCAGACAGTACCAGTTCCTTTTAAGCGAGCTGGTAAAAAAAGGAATCAAGCTGAAATATCGTCGTTCCTACCTTGGTATTCTGTGGTCTATGTTAGAGCCACTGCTTTCCATGGTGGTCCTGACCATTGTCTTCGGAACCCTGTATGGAAATACAGATAAGACATTCCCTGTATATATCCTTTCAGGACGTCTTCTGTATTCCTTTTACTCCAATGCCACAAAAGCTGCATTGAAGTCCATCCGTTCCAACTCGGCCATGATCAAAAAGGTATATGTGCCGAAATACCTGTACCCCCTTTCAGGAGTTATTTATAACTATATTATTTTCCTGATCTCTCTTCTGGTACTTGGTATTGTAAGCGTTGTTCTCGGTGTGAAGCCAACGATTTATCTGCTTCAGGCACCAGTTGCGCTGATCATCATCCTGATCTTATCCTATGGATGTGGAATGTTCCTTGCAACTATCGGTGTATTTTTCAGGGATATTGAATACCTTTGGACAGTTGTTCTGATGTTGATCATGTACACCTGTGCAATTTTCTATTACCCAAGCAAGCTGTTAAAGAGTGGATGGGCATGGATCCTGAAGTTTAACCCTCTGTACTGTACCATCCAGATTTTCCGTTCTGCGATCTTCGGAGAGCCGATGTATGCACCATATGTAATCTATGCAGCTGTATTCAGTGTGGGAATTACCATTTTGGGACTTGTATGCTTTAAGAAAAAACAGGATAGTTTCATTCTGTATATTTAAGGAGAGAATATGGGTAAGCCAGCAATTGAAGTTGATAATGTAAGCATGAAATTCAGCCTCAGCCGTGAGAAGGTTGACAGCTTAAAAGACTATATTTTTAAAACCATCAAAAGAGAAATCCAGTACAATGAGTTCTGGGCTTTGAAGAACGTAACCTTTACTGTAGAAAAGGGAGACCGTGTAGGAATCCTGGGCCTGAACGGTGCTGGAAAAAGTACCCTTCTGAAAGTTATTTCCGGTGTATTTAAGCCAACAGAGGGCCATGTGGAAAAACACGGCAAGATCGTACCGCTTCTGGAATTAGGAGCCGGTTTTGACCCGCAGTATACAGGAAAGGAGAATATCTATCTCTATGGCGCCATGCTTGGTTACACCAAGAAATTCATTGACAGCAAGTACGATGAGATTGTAGAGTTTTCCGAGCTTCAGAAGTTTATGGATGTACCGGTGAAGAATTATTCCTCCGGTATGAAATCCAGACTTGGTTTTGCAATCGCTACTGTAGTAGAGCCGAAGATCCTGATCCTGGACGAGGTTCTTTCCGTTGGTGATGCCAAGTTCCGTAAAAAAAGTGAGAATAAGATCCTCAGTATGTTTGACTCCGGCGTGACGGTGCTTTTCGTATCCCATTCCTTGGAGCAGGTACAGCGTCTTTGCAACAAAGCAATGATCCTGGAAAAAGGACAGCTGATCGCATATGGCGATATTGGTCCGATTTCTGAACAATACAGTGAAATGATAGGTGGCTGATCCACGTGAAAATATTGCAGGTAGGACTGGGAAATAATCCGGGCGGCATGGAAGCCTTTGTGATGAATTATTTCCGGGAACTGGCGAAGCAGGGGATTTCCTTTGACTTTGTGTCCATGTATGGAACCATTGCACACGAACAGGAAATCCTGAAGCTTGGGGGAAGAGTGTTCTACGTCCCCAATGTGAAAAAAGACTACTTTGGCTATGTAAAAGCGTTCAGAGAGCTTTTGCAAAGGGAGCAGTATGACATTGTCCATGTAAATATGCTTTCCGCAGCCAACATTGTGCCCCTTCGCCTGGCGAAACAGGCTGGAGTAGGAAAAGTGATCGCCCACTCCCACAATGCTTCTGCTCCGGGTCTTGTCAGGAAGCTGATGGACAAATGGAACCGTCCGGGACTGAACCGGTATGCAGATATGAAACTGGCCTGTTCTGAGACGGCAGGCAGATGGCTGTTTGGAGATTCGGTCTTCGAAAGAGGAGAAGTAACGGTGGTATCCAATGCCATTGATACCAGGAAATATAGCTTTTCCCTGGAAAACAGAGAGGCAGTGCGCAGACAGCTTGGAGTAGGGGATGGAATCCTGGTTGGCCATGTTGGCCGTTTCCAGGTGCAGAAAAACCACCAGGCAATTGTCCAAATTTTTAATGAAGTTCAAAAAATTATGCCAACAGCCAGATTATGTCTGGTCGGCGACGGCGAATTAAAGGAAAAGATCCGTGAGGAGCTTCAGCAGCTGGGCATCCTTCAGAAAGTGATCTTCGCAGGAGTCTGCCCGGATGTGGAGCGGTATTTAAGTGCCATGGATGTGTTTTTGTTCCCTTCTTTATTTGAAGGGCTTCCTTTTACCCTGTTAGAAGCCCAGGCGAATGGGCTTCCCTGTGTGATCTCGGATTCGATTACGGAAGAAGCCGTTTTATTAAAAGAAAAGATCCTTCGTCTTTCCCTGGAAGAAAGTGGATCAAAGTGGGCGAAGGCGGTTATTTTCTGTGCGGAAAAAGGAAGGGAAGAGAATGCGAAGGCGGCAGAAGCGCTTGCTGCAGCACATTTTGACATCCATCAGGAGGCAGGAAGACTGCTGGAATTGTATGAAAAGTAGGAGAACAGCATGGAGAACAGAATAGATTTTGTAATTCCGTGGGTAGATGGCTCAGATGAGGCATGGCTTAGCGAGAGAAGAAAATACAGCCCGGATAAAGAGACAGGAAGCACCAGCCGCTACCGTGACTGGGATAACCTGCAATACTGGTTCCGAGGGGTAGAGAAATTTGCCCCATGGGTAAACCATGTCTATTTTGTCACCTGCGGCCACATTCCCAAGTGGCTGAATCTGAGCAATCCTAAGCTTACCGTGGTCCGTCATGAAGAGTTTATGGATTCGGAATATCTTCCTACTTTCAGCAGTCATCCCATCGAATTGAATCTACACAGGATCAAAGGACTTTCCGAACAATTTGTTTATTTTAACGACGATACCTTTTTGATCAGTCCTGTTACCCCAGAGGATTTTTTCAAAAATGGACTGCCAAGGGATTGCTGTATTGAGACTGCCATTGCCCAGGACAATATTGACGATCCTTTTGCCCATATTTTGCTGAACAACACCGCACTTATCAACATGCATTTCCAGAAAAAAGAGGTCATACACCGCACCTGGAAAAAGTGGTTCAGCCCTGCATATGGTAAGATGCTGCTCCGGAATTTTCTCATGCTTCCTTATCAGGAATTTTCCGGGTTCAAGTACACCCATATGCCAAGTCCTTTTTTGAAAAGCTCCTATGAGAAGGTTTGGGCCGCAGAAGGGGAGCGGCTGGACCGTGTATGTCACAACCGTTTCCGCTCTATCTATGATGTAAGCCAGTATGTGATCAAGCACTGGCAGTGCATGGAAGGAAGTTATGAGCCCCAGTCCCCAAATTTTGGACAGTTCTGTGTGATGGGACGGGACGATGAGGTCCTTTATGAAACTATGAAAAAACAGTCCAGAAAGATGATCTGCATCAATGATGATGACAGACTGAAGAATTTTGAGGAAGCCCGTGACAAGGTGATTCTGGCCTTTGACCGGATTCTTCCGGAAAAATCCGGCTACGAGGTATAGGAATGTCCAGAGAAGCAGGAAAGAAAATTTTAAAAGAACAGGGAATTTCCGGTTTTGTGCTCCACTATGGTGCCAGAGCTCTTACAAAAGTGGAGAAAAAAGTGATCGGCAAGGGCACCGCCCGTTTTTGCAAGATAAAAAAGAACCGTCTGGTATTCAAAAACAGGGAGAATCTGGATTTTACAGATAATCCAAGGGCATTCTTTGATTATCTTCTGAAAATGGGTTATAATGACAAATATGAGATCATCTGGCTGGTATCAGATCCGGGAAAATTCCGGCATCTGAATTATAAGAATGTGAAATTTGTAACAGCAGAGAACCGCTATGGCTGGAACAGCTGCAGGGCCTATTACTATGCGGCAACTGCCAGATATTTTTTCTTTTCCCATAATACCCAGGATCTTTTGGACTACGGGTGCGAGGGAAGACAGATCATCAATCTGTGGCATGGCTGCGGCTATAAGGGACCGGAGCAGGGAATGAAAACAGAGGCAGGACAGAAAGCCAAGTCTGAGTTTGACTATGGACTGGTTCCTGGCCCTGTTTTTGTCCAGACAAAATCTGCAGCATGGAACTGTGAGAAGGAGAAAATCTGGCCGATCGGTTATCCAAGATATGACTGGATGCTCCACCCGTCTATGGAGAAGGGCGAGATGCTGAAAGAAATCTTTGGCTGGGAGCGTGCTAAAAGCAAAGTGGTGATGTGGATGCCTACTTTCCGCAAAAGCAATCTGAAGGGATGCAGGGAAAGTGAGATCCAGATGGCCTACCAGCTGCCAGGGCTTTCCGGCAAGGAGGATCTGAAGAAACTGGATCTGCATCTGAAGAAGCTTGACATGTTCCTGATCATTAAGAAGCATCCTCTTCAGACGGAGTGGTCGGAGGATGAGAATGAGCTTGTTAACATTCGTTACGTGACAGAAGCCATGCTGGAACAGGCTGGAGTTCAGCTGGCGGAGCTGATGGGAGTCTGTGATGGGCTGATTTCGGATTATTCCTCGGCAGCAGTTGACTTTATGCTGCTTCACAGACCGATCGCCTATGTGCTGGAAGATTTTATGGCGTATAAGGAGAAGCGGGGATTTGTATTTGAGGATCCCCTTGCGTATATGCCAGGTGAGAAATTATATGATTACCAGGGCATTGAGGCATTTCTGGAGCATGTTGCGGCAGGAGAGGATCTTTATAAGGAAGAGCGTGAGAGACTGATGCCGGTGATGCATAATCCGGCGGAAAATTATTGCCGCAGGCTGGTCCAGTGGCTGAAGCTGTGAGAGAGGGTGTTGGCTGCACCAGGGCTTTTACAGCATTTGAAAGGAAGATTTTATGGGAAAATTAATCGGATATACACAGGGAACCTACGATATGTTCCATATCGGTCATCTGAACCTGATCAAAAACGCCAAGAGACGATGCGATTATCTGATCGTAGGCGTGAATACAGATGAGCTGGTGGAGAGCTACAAGCACAAAAAGCCTATTATCCCTCTGGAAGAGAGAGCGGAGATCGTCCGCGCCATCAAGTATGTGGACGAGGTGATCATTACCGACACACTGGATAAGAAGGTGATCTGGGATAAGATCCGCTTTGATGAGATCTATATTGGAGATGACTGGAAGGGCAACGAGCGCTGGGAGCGCACTGGCAGGCAGATGGCAGAGCTGGGTGCCAAGCTGGTATATCTGCCTTATACCAAGGATACTTCCTCCACAATGCTGAGGGAGAAACTTACAGAGTATTAGGATACTATTTGACAAAATACAATATAAAAGGTATTGCCACGAAGTGCGGCGAAGCAATTATTGTTCACGGTGTGCGCAGTAACACGAAGAATACAGTTTACCAGGAAAGGTTTGTTACTATGGGAAAAGTACAGACATTATTTAAGATGTTTTCAAAGATCGGGGAAGACAAGAGCATGTATGACCGCTACCTGACCTTGAGAGCCTTTGGAACCTATGTGATTTATGATAAATGGAAGATTAGAAGGATGAAGAAGTTTCCCCCGGCTATTGTGGAGAACCGCATCCTTTTTGAGACAAATGACGATTTTACAGACAACGGACGTGCCCTTTTTGACTATATGGTAGCCAACGGCTATAACAGGAAATACGAGCTTGTGTGGCTGGTGCACGATCCGTCCAAATATAAGAAATACGAGACAGAAAACGTAAAATTTGTGGAAGGCTTTAAGAAGCACAGCACCATACGCCATGCGGTGGCCTACCACTATGCCCTTACCTCCCGCTATATTTTTTACACCCAGGCCTTTAACTGGATCGGAATGGCAAGAAAGGGACAGACCTTTATTGACCTCTGGCACGGCTGCGGCTACAAGGCAAATAAGAACAACCGGAAGGTCTTTTTCGATTACTGCCTAGTGCCGGGAGATGTGTTTATTAAGACCAAGATGGAATTCTTTGGATGCAGCTCCAAGAAGCTTCTGGCCTTTGGCTATCCAAGATATGACCAGATGCTGGCAGGAAGCGACGCCGCAAGGGCATATAGAGAAAAGCTGCTGAAGGAATCTGACAGCGAGAAGCTGATCCTGTGGATGCCCACCTACCGTCATGCCAGCAGTGAGCGTTTAAATGAGGAAACCCTGAACAACGAGTTTAACATTCCTATTCTGGATACCAAAGAGAGTCTGCTCGCCTTTAACAATTTCTGCCGGGACAATCACATGCTGGTAGTCATTAAGAAGCACTATCTGCAGATTCCATACGATTTCGGGGAAAATGTTCTGACCAATATTGTGTATCTGGAGAATCAGGATCTGGAGGACAACGGCCTTCAGCTTTATGAGTTTATCAACTGTTCCGATGCCCTGGTATCGGACTATTCTTCTGTGGCAATCGACTATCTGCTGCTTGACAAGCCTCTTGGCTTCACCCTGGATGATTATGAAGCTTATACTGAGTCCAGAGGATGGGTATTTGAGAATCCGCTGGAATATATGCCAGGAGAGCATATTTACAATGTGCAGCAGTTTGAACAGTTTGTTCTGGATGTGAAGAATGGAAAGGACGAATATGGGAAAAAACGTGCCCAGGTTCGTGCCAAGACACACAATGTGACAGACTGCTATTGTAAGCGTGTGCTGGATTACTTTGACATTAACCCGTGATATTCATATGATTTCGGGAAAAGTATTTTGCTGCCTTATAACGGAAAAAGGCAAAAAGAAGGAGGAACCCCAGGCGGGGTATGTAAGATATGAAAATATGTATCTGGATGACAAAAATCTTTGATCTTGGCGGAACCAAGCGTGTGGTTTCCCTTCTGGCAAATGAGCTGGTGAAGGAGCATGATGTGACCATCATGACCTACGAGGACCGTTTCCTGGAAGACCGCACCATGTATCACTTAAGTGAAGAAATCGATGTGGATTTCATTGATAATAACCATTTCGTAAACCGGCACTGGAACTTTGCCTTTGTTAAACGATATCTGGTGAAAAAGTTAAATGATGAATTCGGGATCTTTAATAAAAAATGCTTTAATGATCTCCTTGCCGAGTCTATTTTTCCGAAGAAAACAAGGGATAAATGGGTGGAGTATTTAAATTCCAAGGATTATGATGTGATCATTACCACCGCTTCCTTAAGCCTGCGGCTAGGCATGATCGCCCCCCGTTTAAATGCGGCGACCATCGGATGGCAGCACAACTGCTACGACGGTTATCTTCATGTGAAGCCGGTGGTATTCTGGCAGCAGGAGCGTCTGCTTCAGGAATACCTGCCAAATCTGGACCGCTATATCGTCCTCAGCAAATATGACCAGAGAGACTATACAGAGAAGCTGGGCATTGACACAGAGGTGAAGATCAATCCCAGAAGTTTTGTCAGTGAGAAGAAGTGCAATGTGAAGTCCAAGCGCTTTCTCATGGCAACCCGCTTTGTATACGCCAAGGGACTGGATCTTATGATGGAATCTTTTGAAGAGTTTTGCAAAGAGGATTCTGAGTGGGAGCTTGATATTCTTGGAGATGGAAAGTTATTCGGGCAGATCAAGGCAGATGCGAAGAACCGCCACCTTGAGGATCGTGTCCATTTCGTAGGCTATACCAATGAGCCGGAGAACTATTACCTGAATTCTTCTGTTTTCCTCCTTCCTTCCAGATGGGAGGGATGGCCCATGGTAATTATGGAGGCTTTTGAATTTGGTCTTCCGGTAATTGCGTACCATATGGGTGCTATGGATCTGATCATTGAGGATGGGAAGACCGGATTTTTGCCGGAAGCATTTGATCCTCACAAATTTGCACAGGCCATGCTGAAGGTCGCGCATGACGAGGAGCTTCGGGCGCAGATGTCTGCAAATGCTATTGCCAGGTCGGAGGATTTCTCTATTGATAAGGCGGTAGCAGCGTGGGATGATCTTTTTGAGCGTGTAGTTGCACATAAAAATATGCAAAGATGACACATTGGCAATAAGGCACAAGTGAGCAGACACTGTTCCGCAAAGGTTTTTAGTAAACGTAGTCCACAGAAAATCTGCAAAGTGGGGTGCGGAGTGAGGAATTGTGAAGATATTGAACAATTACGAATTATAAGAAAAAAGGGGGCTGGGACCAATGAAAGTCACCGTAAATGACCTGAAAAAACTGGCGAAGAAGGTAATCCGGAGGGACACCTATTCCCAGGCTGTACGGGATGCCCAGGAAGAAGCCCGTTATAATCTGACGGAAGAGCTTCGGGAAAAATATGCGGATTTTTATGAGAACAGTCCGTTGAAGGAAAACTGTATTTTATATGAGGCGTTTGGGGGCAGGGGCATGACCTGCAGCCCTCACGCCATTTTTAAGTATCTGCTGGCCCAGCCGGAGTTTCAGGAATATCTCCATGTCTGGGCTATTGATGACTTTTCGGATAATGCTCCCTGGATGGAGCTTTATAAAGAGAAGCAGAATGTAAAGTTTATCAAATTTCAGTCCCTGGAATACCGGGAATATCTGGCAACTGCCAAATATCTGGTGAATAACGTAAGCTTCCCCGGATATTTTACCAAAAGGGAAGGACAGGTGTTTATCGATACCTGGCATGGGATTCCGTTGAAAACCATCGGATTTGACATTCCGGCAGGAAAGATCAGCGCAGGAAATACGGTGAAGAATTTCCTGGCAGCAGACTACCTGATTTCCCCGGACGCGTTTATGACGGAAATTTACAAGAATGCCTTTAAAATGGGAGGACTTTTTCCAGGAAAGCTTCTGGAAATCGGACAGCCCCGTAATGATAGCTATTTTCATACGGAAAGGGAGGCTGTTTTTCAGAAATTACAGATGGCAGGGATCAAGGCAGATCCTTCCAGGAAGCTGATCCTGTATGCCCCTACCTGGAAGGGCAGCAAATACTCCAGCCCGGACACCAGTCTGGATGCCTACGAGAAGATGATCCGTACCATTGAGGAGAATGTAGATATTTCTGAGTACCAGGTATTTGTAAAGCCTCACCAGATTGTTTATTATCACATAAAAAATACCCAGGGCGTGACTGGCCAGTACATTCCGGCAACGGTGGATACCAATGAATTGCTGCGTGCTACGGATGTTCTGATCTCTGACTATTCCAGCATCTATTTTGACTATCTGGTGTCTGGAAAGCCTATTTTGTTCTTTATCCCGGATCTTGCCAATTATCTGAATTACAGAGGTCTGTATTTTGGTATTGACAAGCTTCCAGGACCAATTGCAGAGGATTATGGGCAGCTTGGAGGCTATTTAAGAGACCTGGAAAAGGCCATGGAGCCTTACCGGGAGGTCTATGACCGGGAAGCAAAGTGGGCGTGCCCAAGGGATGACGGAGCGGTATGCCGCCGCCTTGCAGACATTGTGTTTCATGGAAAAGAGGGGGAGGACTGTATCCGCTGTGAAGAGACAGGGCGTCCTAAGGTTCTTATGTATGCAGGAGATTTCTCTGACAATGGAACTACCAGGGCTTTTCTTGCAATGGCAGAATACCTTGATTTTCAGAAATATGATATTACCTTATTGATCGACGGAGACGGGGATGAGAGAGCGGAAGGAATGATCTGCTCCCTGCCATCTGGAATCCGGGTGCTTTACAGGGGACAGCCCTTTAATGGAAGCCCGGAAGAGCTTGCCTGCCATAACCGGCTGATGAAGGGAAAAAAGGCAGAGGTTCCTCATGCTTTTTATAAGCGGGAGGCCAGAAGACTGTTTGGGGAGGCTGCTTTTGACTGCGCCATTGATTTTACAGGGAAGAAAAATCTGTTTTCTATGATTGCAGGAGAAATGAAGAATATCAGATTTTTCACATATAAGTCTCATTTTGTGGATGAGAGCCGTATCCAGGCGGAATTAAAAGAGCAGCCAGTGATCGTTTCCCAGGAGGAAAGCTATTATATTACAGATACGGTGGCAGGCGGAAATTCATCTGTGGTCTCCATAGACGCCATTCCTGCGCCGGATATGGACAAAACAAATTATTTCTGTATGTATTCTAAGGCTGCTGAAGGGATTTTGAATACCTTTTCCAGCCTGACGGAAAAGAATACCTGTCTGTATGTGATGGGAAAGGGAAAAGCATACGAGAATCTTAAGAAGAGTATTTCCAGGCTGCATCTGGAGGGAAGAGTTTTCCTCATTGGATGGGCGGCAAGACCCTTTGCCCTTATGAACATGTGCCAGTATTTTGTATGCCCGGAAGGAGAAGAAGAAAATGCCGGGGCGCTGTCTGCCAAGGCGATGGGGATGAAACTTGTAGGAGCGGATTTCAGAAGTGAGATTTCCTACAGCTTTGATGTAAAAGAGTGGAACCGGAAGCAGTATGAGGAACTGGAAAAGCAGATAGAGGATAAGAGGGATTTACATGAGTGAGATAGAGAAAATCCTGGAACAGAATATGGAAGAGTATGAAAGCGCCAGACGCCGGGCCCATAAATTGGTAAATGGCTACCGCCGTGAGATCAGTAGAACCTGTGAGTATGCAGAGGCGCTTGCGAAGCTGCCGGTGAACCCAGACCAGATTTTTTTTCTGTGGGAAAAAGGGTCTGCGGATGGGGAACTGATCCGGGAAATGTATGAATATGTAAAGCAAACATATGGGAAAAAATATATCTGCATCTGCTGCGTGAAGGGAAGCCTGCCCTTTGGAAATGCTGGCAAATTGACTGAAGATTCTACTGGATACTGGAGAGTACTGGCTTCCTCCGGAATCATTGTCAGCAGTGTGGAGCTTCCGGCTTCCTTTGTAAAAAGAGAAGGCCAGATTTATCTGAACACCATGTCTAAGGTTTACGAAAAGAAGCGTCTGGACACAAAGCAATTTGTATCCGAGACGGTACGGGATATGTTGAAAACGGATTTCATCTGTGCACCAGATCATCAGCAGGGGGAAGAGACCTGGATCCAAAAGTGTCTGGCAGGAAGGGTTTACCCTGGAAAAGTTCTGGTTTTTGAAGAGAGCGCAAGGGATAAGGCTGCTGTTCTTGCCAGGTTTCTTCTGAAGAAAACCATTCCAGAAGGGCTGGAGTGTTTTTCCCTTAGAAATCCGGAGAAGAAAAGGCTTCTCATTCTGGGAAGCGGGGCAGGAAAACCAGAGGTAAAGCTGGTGGTGGACAGAATCCTGGACAGGATCGATCCGGAAAAATATGATGTGGCTTTTTTTAGCGAAGACCTTGGAAGTGAGGCAAAGTGTAAAGCATTTTCCGCACAGACTGGTAAGGCTGCCAGTCTTATGGGTGTGGGGAAAATGACAGTCAGTGAGGCTGAATACCTCAATTATCTCACTGTGGAAAAGAATCCAGAGACATATCTGGGGAATCCGATCCTCCGCAGCTATATAGATGAACTGGCAAGGCGGGAGTGGAACCGTCTCTTTGGAACGGTTTCCTGGGATGCGGTGATCGTTGCCGGAAGTGCCAAATATCTGCCTTACTATCTGGCTGCGAAAGCCAGAACGAAGATGAAAGTGCTGGTGGATCTTGATTTTCTGCCGTATATCCATGAGAAACATCCGGCAAGATGGCGCAAAGCCCTCACCGTATTTAACCGGATCTATGCGCCGGCAGACTGCCTGCAGCTGGGAAGCTATGGCCAGGAGAACCGTCTTCGGGTGATGCGGCTTCCGGTCCTTGTGGCGGAGCAGCCAGAGGGGAATCAGGTGGAAGTGGTATCCTATCAGGAGAAAGAATACCTGGTATGTGACAAGAAAAAGGCAGAAAACGGGCATATTACCATGATGCTGGTGAGAAAGCCGGAACCAGGAAGTATTCTGGTAAATGCAGACCTTCTGCCAGCCGCAGACCAGAAAAAACGATTGGAACAGTTGGAAAAAGGGCACGGACTTTATGTACTTGGAGAGCAGAGCTCTGCATATAAGAGCTTTCTTCCCAGGGCAGTGGTGCTGGACGAATATGTCAGGAAACAGCTGTATCTGCTCCCAGAAGCGTGGGGATTTTTCAGTGGATTTGCTGGCTATGTGGGAAATGCTGCACTGGAAGAGGATGTAACAGAGAAGATATGCAAGGCTTTTGGCATAAAGAAGTGCTTGACAGAATAGGTTTCCTGCTTTATAGTTAAAGGCACACATGTGATGAAAAGAAAGGAAAGGAGGCAGTAATATGAAGATCACAGGAGTAAGAAGGAATAAGAATTTATATAGTAACCTGAGATTAAGGAATATCCAGCTGCCTGCTTTTATAGACTGATCTGTCGTATTTTGTATGACGGTATTGATTTTTGCGGATAAGGGACATCCCTTGGCCAGGTAATGGTTAAGGGGTGTCTTTTTTGCGTTTAAAAGCAGAATTGGATATAAAACAGGGAGAAGAGTATGGAAACAAAAAATAAAACCGAGAAATTCCGGATCATTTTCCGTTTTCTAAAAGGAAATATCCGGTTCTTTGTGGGGACGCTTTTATTTTCGGTGCTGTTTACGGCATGCAATGCGTTGATCCCACAGATTGTGAAATATACGGCAGACCACATTCTGGTGCAGGATGGAATTCCAGAGGGGCTGAACGTGGGACAGACCTTGCTTCTGGCAGCCCTTCTGGTGGCAGCTTCGGCAGTTCTGTCGGGAGTTTTTAACTACTTAAGCAAAATGTGCCTGGCAAAAGGCTCTGAAAATTTTTTGAAATCTATCCGGGATACATTGTATCATCACACCCAGTATCTGCCCTTTTCCTGGCATGTAAAGCACCAGACCGGAGAGCTCATCCAGAGGTGTACTTCGGATGTGGAAGTGATCCGGAACTTTGTATGCAGACAGCTTCCGGAGGTGTTTCGGATCTGTTTCCTGATCGTGCTGTATCTGGGAATCATGTTTTCTATGAATGTGCAGATCACACTGGCTGCGGCAGCTTTTTTTCCGGTGATCATCGGTTATTCCTGCTATTTCTATTCCAGGATCGGGAAACGCTTTCAGGATGCTGATGAGGCGGAGGGGGCACTTTCCAGTACCGTGCAGGAGAATCTGACTGGAGTTCGTGTAGTGCGTGCTTTTGGTAGAGAAAAGTATGAGATCGATCGGTTTGATGAGAAAAATAATGCCTACTCCAATTTGTGGGTATATCTTGGAAAGCTGATGAGCGTTTACTGGGCATCGGGAGATCTGATCACTAACCTGCAGGTGCTGGTGGTTATGGTGACTGGTGTTGCTTTTGCCGTGAATGGACAGATCACATTGGGACAGTTTATGGCATTTATTTCCTATAATGCGTCCCTGACCTGGCCGGTGCGAAGCCTGGGAAGGATTATTTCAGATATGAGTAAGGCTGGGGTTTCCATGGAACGTGTGGCTTATATTCTGGAGGCTGAGGAAGAGGATGCTGCTGTAAAGTGTGAAGCTAAGTCTACAGACAGAAATGAAAATGCAGAGAATATTGCGAAAAAGAAGAAGGCAGGACAGAGTGAGGCAACTCTGGATTATAAGATTCCTGCGCGGACAGCAGAGCAAACGAGTGAGGATTCCGGAAATAAAGGCTGTGGAGAAAAGCAGACTTTGGGACATGTCAGTGGAATGAAGCCTGCCATGGATGGCGATATCTGCTTCCGCGATGTATCCTTCGGTTATTCCTCAGACCACCCGGTTCTGAAAAACATCAATTTCACAATCCCATCCGGAAGCACCTTTGCAATTCTTGGCACAACCGGAAGTGGAAAATCAACTCTGGTCCATTTACTGAACCGTTTATATGATCTGCCGGAAGACTGCGGCAGCATTACCATTGGCGGTACAGACATTCGTGACATTGACCGTCAGTACCTGCGCCAGAACATCGGCATGGTACTCCAGGAACCGTTCCTTTTCTCCAGAACCATCCGTGAGAATATTGGCATCACAAAGGAGAAGCTTCTGGATGAAGAAATCCGCCATGCAGCGGAGATTGCCTGTGTAGATGAGTCAATTCTTCATTTTACAGACGGATATGACACCATCGTAGGTGAGCGTGGCGTCACTTTGTCCGGTGGACAGAAGCAGCGTGTTGCCATTGCCCGTGCCATTGTAAACCATCCGCAGCTGCTGCTTGCTGATGAGCCGACTGGTGCATTGGATACCAAGTCTGGGGAACAGGTTATGGAATTGTTTCACGGACTGCATGAGGATGGTGCAACCATTGTCATGATTACGCACGAACGGGAAATTGCAGAGCATGCACAGCGTATCCTATATATTCGAGATGGTATGCTGGAACAGGAGCCAGAGGAATCAGGAGGGAACTGCCATGAAGAAATTCTTGCGTAATACCATTTTAATTGCTGGATGTGTTCTGATTGCCGGCGGTGGAACAGGTGGCATATATTGGTACCGAACCGCAAAAGCCAAAAAGGCAACTGTAAAGGTATATTCTGTTTCTACGATGAAGGACATGTACTGGGGCGATGAGATTTCTGCACAGGGAACGGTACAGTCTGCCAATGTACAGAAGGTGTTGCTGGACAATCAGTTGATCGTTGAAAAAGTCC
>OLRJ01001534.1_pt1 | contig 19460 bp, 12 predicted proteins | sample 1672741 | NCBI WGS metagenome assembly OLRJ01 (sample SAMEA3136719, study PRJEB25190) | human gut metagenome | biome: human gut; feature: human-associated habitat; material: faeces | place: Austria | collected 2013
ACCAGACAGAAGCTATGACACTGGGAACCAGAATCGTAGTTATGAACGCAGGTATTGTTCAGCAGGTAGATACACCACAGACTCTGTACGATTATCCATGCAACCAGTTCGTTGCCGGATTCATCGGATCACCACAGATGAACTTTGTTGATGCGAAATGTAAAGTAGTCGGAAATAAAGTATACCTGGTAGCAGGACCTTCAGAGATCGAGCTTCCACCGGCAAAAGCTAAGAAGCTGATCGATGGCGGATATGAAGGAAAGACAGTTGTTCTCGGAATCCGTCCGGAAGACGTGCACGATGAGCAGATGTTCATCGAAACTTCTCCAAATACAGTAATCGAAGCAAAGATCCGTGTATATGAGATGCTCGGTGCAGAAGTATTCTTATACTTCGATTATGAAGGATCAAGCATGACAGCAAGAGTGGATCCTAGAACAACAGCAAGAACAGGTGATATTGTTAAATTTGCTCTGGATGCTGAGAAGATCCATATCTTTGACAAAGAGACACAGGTTACAATCACAAACTAGTCTGTAATGAAGGCTTGGTATAAGAGCCGCAATTATCGTAAAAAACAGATGAATATAAGAGGACCGGGCGTAAGAAAGCGTCCGGTCTTTTCGTTTTTTTCGCAGACAATAAAATTTTGCTTTGTTAAAGCATGATTATCTGCTATAATGTATTCGTAATGCAGTTCGTTAGCGTGCTAAAATGTATACAAGTATGCAAAAGAACACGAAGAACAGCATTGCGGATAGGAAATGGAGGACAATGCGTGTTATCAAATCAGATATTACACAAAACAGCACAGGATATCAGGGAGATTACAGGATTTGACTGTGCAATATGGGATATGCAGGGATTCTGTCTCGTAAGGACGAATGAGACTCTGACCGGGTATGAGATCCAGATCCAGGATTTCCGTGATGACGAAGAAGAACCGGAAGAGATGATCTTAGATGAGATGGGAATGTTCCGCATCTATGAAGACAGTGATCCGGTATATGTATTGATGCTGCATGGAAATGCAGACGGCATGGAACTGGCAGGACGTATGGGAGCCAGTCAGCTTCGGAATCTTCTTTATGTATACAAAGAACGGATGGATAAGAACCGGTTTATTCAGAATTTGCTTCTGGATAATCTGCTTCTGGTTGATATCTATAATCAGGCAAAGAAGATGAAGATTTCGGCAGAACTCAAGAGAGTCGTATTCGTGATCGAACCGAAGAATGAAGGAGATGTTCTGGTACAGGAAACTCTGAAAGGCCTGTATGCGACGGGAACAAAGGATTTCGTAACGGCAATTGATGAAAAACATATTATTCTTGTGAAGTCACTGCAGTCTACCGACAGCTATCCGCAGGTAGAACAGATCGCCAAAGAGCTAGTCACGACGCTGAATATGGAAGCCATGGTAAGTGTAAGAGCGGCATATGGAACAATTGTAGAAGAATTAAAGGATGTATCCAGATCATACAAAGAAGCAGATATGGCTTTGGAAGTCGGAAGAGTGTTTTATACAGAGAAGAAGATCCTTGCATACAATGAACTCGGAATCGGACGGCTGATCCATCAGCTTCCGGCATCACTCTGCGAGATGTTCCTGAATGAAGTATTCGAAGCTGGCAAGGCCGATATTTTCGAAGAAGAAGAACTGACGACTGTTTATACATTCTTCGATAATAACCTGAATATATCAGAGACGGCAAGGCGTCTGTATGTGCACAGAAATACACTGGTGTACCGTTTGGAGAAGATTCAGAAGAAAACAGGACTGGATGTGCGTGTATTTGACGATGCACTGACATTCAAGATTGCCATGATGGTAGCAGACCATATGAAATATATGAAAGAATAATCAGGTTAGCAGATGTCTGGACTCAGACATTTTAATATATTCATAATACGATAGTAGGAGGACAAAACATGCTGAAATTATATGACAAGGGAGTCTATTTACTGAATGGAACAGAGATTGTGGAAGAAAAAGAAGCAGTTGCTGCAAAAACAGGTAAAGATGTGACTCCACAGGAAGCTGCAAAGAATACAATGGCATATAACATTCTGGCAGCGCATAACACCTCGGGAAATATGGAGCGTCTGCAGATCAAATTCGATAAGCTGACATCTCATGACATTACATTCGTTGGAATTATTCAGACAGCCAGGGCTTCAGGGCTTGAAAAATTTCCGATCCCTTATGTACTTACGAACTGTCATAACTCTCTTTGTGCAGTCGGAGGAACGATCAACGAAGATGATCACATGTTCGGTCTCACCTGCGCGAAAAAATATGGCGGAGTCTATGTACCGCCTCATCAAGCAGTCATCCACCAGTTTGCCCGTGAGATGCTGGCTGGCGGCGGTAAGATGATCTTAGGATCAGACAGCCACACACGTTATGGTGCACTTGGAACCATGGCTATGGGAGAAGGCGGACCGGAGCTTGTAAAACAGCTTTTGAATAAGACATATGATATTAAGATGCCGGGGGTAGTCGGAATCTACTTAGACGGTGAGCCGATGAAAGGTGTCGGACCACAGGACGTGGCACTTGCAATCATCGGTGCGACATTCGGCAATGGCTATGTTAACAATAAAGTGATGGAATTCGTAGGACCTGGTGTGAGTAAGTTAAGTGCGGACTTCCGTATCGGTATCGATGTTATGACGACAGAGACGACCTGCCTGTCATCCATCTGGAAGACCGATGATAAGATCAAAGAATTCTATGACATTCATGGAAGAAGTGAAGATTACAAAGAACTCAACCCGGGAGATGTTGCTTACTATGACGGTATGGTATATGTAAACTTAAGTGAGATCAAACCAATGATTGCAATGCCATTCCATCCGTCTAATGTATACACGATCGATGAAGTGAGAACCAACTTAAAAGACATCCTTCATGATGTAGAACAGAAAGCACTGGTAAGTCTCGACGGAGCAGTTGACTATTCTCTGCAGGATAAGATTGTAAATGGGCAGTTATATGTGGATCAGGGAATCATCGCAGGATGTGCCGGCGGCGGATTTGAAAATATCTGTGCAGCAGCAGATATCATCAAAGGACATTATATCGGTTCCGATGAGTTTACATTCAGTGTATATCCTGCAAGTACACCGATCTACATGGAACTTGTGAAGAACGGAGCAGTTGCTGACCTTATGGAAGCAGGAACGATCGTGAAGACGGCATTCTGCGGACCATGCTTCGGTGCCGGAGATACCCCTGCAAACAACGCATTCTCGATCCGTCACTCAACCAGAAACTTCCCGAACCGTGAAGGATCCAAACTTCAGAGCGGACAGATCGCATCGGTTGCACTTATGGATGCACGTTCCATCGCAGCAACGGCAGCGAATAAGGGATTCCTTACACCTGCAACTGACCTGGATGTGGAATATAAAGGACAGACTTATCATTTTGATAAGAACATTTATGCGAACCGTGTCTTCGACAGCCATGGTGTAGCAGATCCATCGGTAGAGATCAAGTTCGGACCAAATATCAAAGACTGGCCTGCAATGGCAGCACTTCCGGAAAACTTACTTCTGAAAGTGGTATCTGAGATCCATGATCCGGTCACCACAACAGATGAACTGATTCCATCCGGTGAGACCTCTTCTTACAGATCCAACCCTCTGGGACTTGCAGAATTTGCATTGTCCAGAAAAGATCCTGCTTATGTAGGCCGTGCGAAGGAAGTACAGAAAGCTGAAAAAGCAATTGAAGCAGGACAGTGTCCGTTAGAAGTATTAGATGAACTGAAACCGGTTATGGATAAGATCCACGAGACATATCCGGAGACAGGAAAAGGTAATCTCGGAATCGGAAGCACGATCTTTGCAGTAAAACCGGGAGATGGTTCTGCAAGAGAGCAGGCAGCATCCTGTCAGAAGGTACTCGGCGGCTGGGCAAATATTGCGAACGAATATGCAACCAAGAGATATCGTTCGAACCTGATCAACTGGGGTATGCTTCCATTTATCACGGAGGAAGATCACGAGAACTTAAGCTTCCGTAACGGCGACTATATCTTTGTGCCGGAGATCAGAAAAGCAGTGGAAGATAAGAATGCCGAGATCAAGGCTTATGTGGTTGGAGATTCTCTGAAAGAGATCACGCTGAAGCTTGGTGATATGACCGATGCAGAAAGAGAGATCATCCTGAAAGGATGTCTGATCAATTATTATAGAGGATAGGCAGTAAATAATAGTATAAATTACAGATGCGGACAAAAAAGCACTCCGGGAAGGTTTAGGTGACCTTTCGGAGTGCTTTTTATTGCCAGTGCATTCGAAAGAAGCTGTCAGTGGCAGGTCCTGAAGATTGGCATGTGTTCGTGAAGAACTGATCAAGTAGGGCGACGAACTCTTAAGCCAGAGCAATGAACCACATACAGATCTGGTGCAGAAAGAAGTGGTCGGTGAAGACGTGAAGATGAGCCTCATCCTTGCACATGCGGAAGACCAGATGATGAGTACGGAAGTATTCAAGGTTCTGGCAGAAGAAATGATTGAACTTTATAAAAAAGTGAACAAATAAATTAGAATTATTTTAATAACCTTTTTTCTCTCCAATATAAACAAAAAAATATGATATGATACATGCAACAGAATTTGAAGCAAAAGACTCTTATATATAGATAATATATATAAGAACAAAAAAATTATAAAAACTCATATCTGAGGGAGGGCACGATATGAAATGCAGTGTAAAGAAATTCTCGGAAATGTACGAGGCTGCCTACCGCGATCTGTACCGTTATGCACTGTGCCTGATGAAGGACCCGCAGGAAGCAGAAGATGCAGTAAGTGAAGCGGTCGTTACAGCTTACGAGAATATACATAAATTAAAAAAAGAAGAAGCATTCCGCAGCTGGATTTTTACGATTCTTACCAATAAATGTAAGAAGAAATGGAAGAAAGTTTCGAAAGAATCTTCGGAAAGAGAAGAAGAATTTCCAGAGCAGTCCACGTTACCGGATTATGATCTGGCGATTGATGTAAGGAAGGCTTTTTTCGTATTGTCTGAAGAGGAACAGATCTTAGTGGGTCTATCTGTATTCGGTGGATATTGCAGCCAGGAGATTGGAGAGATGATGAAACTGAATCCGAATACGGTGCGGTCGAAGCGCAGCCGGGCACTAAGGAAGATGGAATGTGTGCTGGACGGATACAGAGAACATATGATGCGGTAGAAGGGAGTGAAAAATGTATGAAGCGTGAGAATGAATATGAGAAAACCGGGTATAAAAAAGAGACAGGTTCTGAAGAGTATCAGAAAAATGGGAAAAAACAGAATGAATACTGTGAACAGAATATAGTAGACCAGATTTTACAAATGTCGGAAGATACAGAAGTTCTGAATCGTCTGAAGCCGGAAAACATAGCAAAATTATTAGAGAATAAAAAGCAAAAGAAGCATTTCCGCCCGTACCAGATCGGACTTGTAGCGGCAGCCTGTGTGGCGGTCGTGGCGGGAACTGTAGTGTGGCAGTATGGAAGGATGCATAATGGAGTGATAAATTCTTCAGGTGTGTCAGGTAGCAATGCAGGCAGCAGTGCAGGAAATAGCAATACAGAAAATAAGATCAGTAACAGTAAAAAAATCCGGGCAGCCCGAAGTTATGATGAAATCTATAAATATATCAAACGCGCACAGGATAATTCCGGCATAGCAATGTATGCAAGAGGCGGGAATGAGATCGATGTACAGGATTCTGCTTCAACAGCAAAATCAACAGAGTCTTCAATAGCAAAATCAACAGCACCTTCATCGACAGCTTCTGCAACAGATACTGGTATTGCAACAACGGCTGCAAAAGGGAACTATTCACAGACCAATATCCGTCAATCCGGCGTAGACGAGGGTGACATTGCTAAAACAGATGGAACATACCTGTATGTGAGAGAAGACAATGGACGGACGATCGACATTGTAGATGTCAGGAATGGATTAAAAAAATATAACGAAATTACACTGGGAGAAGAGTATAATATCCAGGAATTTTATGTAAATACAGAACAGAGAAAATTAATTGTTGTATGTCAGAAAGACTGCACGGATAAGAATAGTAAGAAGCAGGTGAACACAGATAACTGGAATCAATCGAATACAGCAGCGGTTACTTATAATATAGAAAATATACAAAAGCCGGTCAAAGAAGGCGAAGTCACACAGAGTGGCACTTATCATTCTTCCCGTATGGCGGATGGGTATCTGTATCTGTTCAGTGAATATTATACAGGCAGTGATATGGTAAAAGAGAAACCGCTAACTTATGTACCGCTTGTGAATGATAAAGAGATGAGCCAGGCCAGCATCTGTCTGCCGCCGGTGAACTGCGGAACGATGTACGAAGTAATCAGCTCTGTGGATATCAGTAAACCGGATGAGACAGTAGATAATAAAGCAGTTCTTTCTGGGGGAGGGAAGATGTATGTCAGCGGAAAGAACATTTATTATTACGAATCAGAATGGCAGCAGGAGAATCAGACTGTAACAACCCTTAGAAAGATTTCTTATACGAAAGGGAAACTAAAGGCTGTAGCGCAGGGAAAAGTAAAAGGATACCTGAATGATACCTTTTCTCTGGATGAATACAAAGGGAATCTGAGATTATTTACAACCAATAATGATGAAAATCTGGTAATAATCTTGGATGAAAAATTAGACAAAATCAGTTCTATTGAGAATCTGGCGAAAGGAGAGTCCATCTATTCCGCAAGATTCATGGGAGAGACCGGATATTTTGTGACATACGAGCAGGTAGATCCGTTATTCAGCGTAGATCTGTCTGATCCAGAAAAACCTAAGATTCTCGGTAAGTTAAAGATTCCGGGATTCTCGGAATACCTGCATTTTTACGGAGAGGATAAATTGCTTGGAATCGGTATGTCAACAGATGAAGAATCTGGCATGTCAGAAGGTGTGAAAGTTACCATGTTTGATATTTTAGACCGCGCAGATGTCAAAGAAGAAGCCACACTTGTTCTGGATGATCTTTATAGAACAAATGCAGCATACGATTACAAATCAGTTCTTGTCGATGCGGCCAAAAACCGAATCGGATTCTCTGGTTACAGCCAGAATGGAGAAATATACTGCCTGCTGACCTATAACGAAAAAGAAAAGAAATTCGACACAATTCTAAAAGAAGACATCAATGGAAATACTTCGCAGGGTGTCCGTGGAATATATATAGAAGATACACTGTATGTGATCAGTGGAAATATTATTGAAGCTTATGATATGAATACAGGGGAGAAAACCGGGGATATCATATTGTAAATTAGGTGTTTAATTGATATTTAATGTATTAACTTAAGTCGTGACTGGTTGCGGAAGTTAATAATTAAGTACCAGGAGCAGTAACCTTTGTGTCGGCCACTACAGTACAGAAATTAGCGATAATCCTTATAAATCCGCTAATATTTCAAATTTTTTATAGTTGTATTTCATAACCTTCCGTTACCACAAAGGTTACACTTCCGGCACTTAATTCTTCAGGCATTCGATACACACGGAATAAAAAGTAGGAAACCGTTCCAGTGAATGTGTAGGAGGTGTTGGAAATAGTTAAGCGTCAAAATTATGCGTTGAGTTTTCGAAATTTGCTTGTTTGAGCCGGATGGCGAGTTGCAAATTTCGAAGGCCCGCTTTTAGCATAATTTTGACGCTTTAGTATTTCCCACCGACGCAACCTGAACAGGAACGGTTTCCTACTTTTTATTCTGGTCCGGGTATCCGTCAGCCTGATGCATTAAATACAAGTAAAATTTGTTAAATCTTCCCGCCAATTCAATTACTAACATTTAACAAAATCTTTGTAAAACCATGATAGAGCCCCCTAAACAAAAGTGATAGGATATTCACCGTACGAGAAATGATGAAAAAAGAAAGCAGTCATCAGGCTGCAAAGGAGGAAAAGGAATGTCAGAAATTGCGTTGAGGAATGTCTGTAAGCAATTCGATTCAGAGCATTATGGAGTAAAGGACTTTAATCTGGACATTCATGATAAAGAGTTTGTGATTTTTGTTGGGCCTTCCGGATGTGGAAAGTCAACGACATTAAGATTGATAGCAGGTCTTGAAGAGATTACAGATGGTGAGTTATGGATTGATGGAAAACTCTGCAATTACCTGGAACCGAAAGAGAGGGATATGTCGATGGTATTTCAGAATTATGCATTATATCCGAATATGACGGTCTACGGAAATATTGCTTATTCACTGAAGATCCGGAAAGTACCAAAAAAGGAGATTGATCAGAAAGTCAGACAGGTGGCAAAGATCCTGGAGATTGATTCCCTGCTAGACCGTAAACCAGTTGCACTGTCCGGAGGGCAGAAGCAGAGAGTGGCGATCGGAGCGGCAATCATCCGACAGCCGAAAGCATTTCTGATGGATGAACCACTTTCCAATCTGGATGCCAAATTACGTGCCCAGATGCGTGTGGAACTTCAGAAATTACATAAAGAACTGGATACAACAATCATCTATGTTACGCATGACCAGACAGAAGCGATGACATTGGGAACAAAAATTGTGGTTATGAGAGACGGGCTGATCCAGCAGGTAGATACACCGCAGAGCATTTATGACAATCCAATCAACAAATTCGTAGCAGGATTTGTCGGTTCTCCGTCGATGAACTTTATCGCATGTGATGTGTATGCAGAAAGAGAGAAGACGGCATTGATTTTTGCAACAACCGGACCTGTGAAGAAGGTATATCTGACCGGACAGAATGCGGAAATCATCCGTGAAAAATACAATGGAAAACGAGTGATCTTAGGAATCCGCCCGGAAGACATCTATGAGTATGAGGAGGCAAAAGCCGGTGGGTTCGAGCAGAACAGTGTAGGCGTGGAAGAGACTGTTGTGACAAGAGAAATGCTTGGTGCAGAAGTGGTGCTGTATTTTGATGAGCAGCATAAAACACATGCGGTCAGATTACAGCCATCCAACCAGACAAAGGTGGGAGAAAAGGTGAAGCTGTATTTTGATATGGACCGTGCCCATGTATTTGATATAGAGACAGAAGAAAATGTCTTGTACAGGAAAGGATGTTAAGAATGAAAAAGAAAAAGAAAAAGAAATTGCAGATTACGCCATATTTCTATCTGGTACCCAGTCTTCTGATATTTGCCGTATTTCTGTTCTATCCATTTGTGAAGACAGTTTACTTAAGTCTGTTTATGACAAATAAAATGGGACAGGCAAAGTTGTTCGTAGGACTTCAGAACTATGTGGATCTGCTGACTTCAGAGTCATTTAGAAATAGTTTGAAAGTAACGTTAATCTTTGTAGTGATCGTAGTATTCGGCGGAATGCTTCTGGGACTGATCGCAGCAGTACTGTGTAATAAGGCATTTCCGGGAATCCGGGTATTCAGTACGGCATATGCACTGCCGATGGCAATCGCATCAAGTTCGGCAGCCATGATATTCCAGATCATGCTTCATCCGGCAGTCGGAATTGTAAATAAGCTTCTGGGACTGGATATCAACTGGCTGAATGATCCGCACACAGCACTTTACTGTGTGGCAATCCTGACGGCATGGCTGAACAGTGGGATTAACTTCCTGTATTTTTCGGCAGGACTTGGAAATATTGACGAGACCATTTATGAAAGAGCATCCGTGGACGGGGCAAGCGGAGTACAGCAGTTCTTCAGCTTAACACTTCCGGGACTTTCACCGATCATGTTCTACACCGTAGTGGTAAATATTATTCAGGCTTTCCAGTCATTTGGACAGATCAAGATCCTGACAGAGGGCGGACCGAATGAATCGACCAATGTAATCGTATATTCTATTTACCGGGATGCGTTCTTCAACTATAAATTCGGAAGCGCATCTGCACAGTCAGTTATCTTATTTGTGATCATCATGTTGGTAACGCTGGTAATGTTCCGTATTGAAAAGAAGGGAGTGAATTATTAATGAGTCAGTCAGAAAGTATGGCAATTCCAATGGAGGGACGTTTATCAAAAAGCGAACTTCTGGAATTAAAGAATAAAATGAATGCCAGGGCACTTGCGAAAAAGAGAAGCCGTACAGCATTAAGACTTGTGGCAAATGTTGTATTTGCAGTATTGATTTTACTTCCACTTTTGTATGCAATAAGCATCGCATTTATGCCATCGAATGAATTATTTACAACAGATCTGAATCTGCTTCCAAAGCATCCGACATTACAGAATTTTAAAGAGGCATTTACAACGGTGCCGTTATTCCGGTTTATCGTGAACTCATTCATCATGGCAGGATGTATTACGATCGGGCAGATCATCTCATGCTCGCTGGCAGCATTTGCATTTTCATTCCTGGATTTTAAGGGAAAAGGATTATTATTCGCAGTCGTTATGGCAACGATGATGGTCCCTGGAGAAGCAACGATCATCTCCAATTATTTGACAGTAGGTAACTGGGGAATCCTGGACACTTATCCGGTACTGATTATTCCATACCTGACATCGGCAATGGGAATCTTCCTGTTTCGTCAGTTCTATATGACCTTCCCGATGTCTTTATATGAATCTGCAAAACTGGATGGGTGCAGTAACTTAAGATTTATTGCCAAGATCCTAATTCCGCTTACCAAGTCGGCAATCGGGGCAATGGCAGTCTATACATTTATTAATGCATGGAACATGTATATGTGGCCATTACTGGTTACAGGTTCCAACAATATGAGAACGGTACAGATCGGTATCAGCATGCTGGACAGCGTAGATTCGCAGTCGATCACACTGATGATCGCGGGAGTTGTGATGATCATTATCCCGTCGATTTCCATCTTCATCATAGGTCAGAAACAGCTGATCAGAGGAATGTTCTCGGGAGCCGTAAAAGGCTAAAGGTTCTAACATTATAACAGTAGAAACGGGAAATAAAAATACGTACAGTCCCGATTCTATATATCAAAGTATGCAAGAGAAGCTGCCAGTGGCAAGTTCTCTGCATATAACATCTGTGTATAACACATACACGTACAATACCAAGATATCAGAGATAAATGAATAAAATAATCTGCAAACCAATATTTATCTCTGATATTACAAAAATGAAAACAAAAATTTCTCAGGAGGGAAAAGTATTATGAAGAAAAAAGCAGTTTCATTATTGCTTGTGGCAGCAATGGCAGCCGGAATGCTGGCAGGATGTGGCAATGGAAAATCATCTGTGAGCCAGAATGGTTCCGACGGAAGTAAAGACAGCAATGAAAAAGTAGAAATGGCTGATGCAAAAGACGTAGATGGAACAACGATCACATTCTGGCATTCCATGGGTGGTGTTAACGGGCAGGCAATTGATGCGCTGGTAAAGAAGTTCAATGACGAGAACAAATATGGAATCAAAGTAGAGTCACAGTATCAGGGCGAGTATGATGATTCCCTGAATAAGTTAAAGAGTGCACAGATCGGTAACATGGGTGCAGATCTGGTGCAGGTATATGAAGTTGGTACACGATTTATGATCGAATCCGGATGGACCGTTCCGATGCAGGAAATGATCGATGCAGATAAATATGATGTGTCTCAGATCGAACCAAACTTGTCAGCATATTATACAATTGATGATAAATTATATTCTATGCCATTTAACTCCTCTACACCGATCATGTATTATAATAAAGACATGTTCGACAAAGCAGGAATCGCGGATGTACCTGACAGTCTGGAAGGAATTGATAAGATTGGTGAACAGCTGATGTCAAAAGGCGGAGCCAGTGAAGTAATGTCTCTTGGAATCTATGGATGGTTCTTCGAGGAACTTATCGGAAAACAGGGACTTAACTATGCAAATAATGGAAATGGACGAGATAAGACAGCAACAGCAGTTGAGTTTGATAAAAACGGTGCAGCCAAAAATATTCTGACTGAGTGGCAGAAATTAAATAAAGATGGATATGCACCGATCGTAGGAAAAGGCGGGGACGCAGGACTTGCAGATTTCTCAGCAGGAAAATCAGCCATTACACTGGGATCTACAGCATCCTTAAAGCAGATCCTTCAGGATGTGAATGGTAAATTCAATGTTGGAACAGCATACTTCCCTAAGGTAAAAGAAAGTGATAAAGGCGGCGTGTCTATCGGTGGTGCATCTTTGTGGGCTCTGGACAATAAAGATCCAAAGAAACTCCGTGCAACATGGGAATTCGTAAAATTCCTGATCTCTCCAGAGTCTCAGGCATACTGGAATGCACAGACAGGTTATTTTCCAGTTACAACAAAGTCACAGGACGAGCAGACATTTAAAGACAACATTGCACAGTATCCACAGTTCCAGACAGCGATCGATCAGCTGCATGATTCTTCACCGAAGTATTGCGGAGCGTTGTTGAGCGTATTCCCAGAGGCAAGAGCAACGGTAGAATCTGAAATTGAAAGTATGCTGAATGGAAAAGAAGATGTAGATACAGCGGTACAGAAAATGTCAGATACGATTAACAAATCCATCAAAGACTATAACACTGTAAATAATTAGAAAAAGAAGAGGCGTTACAATTGAGTAATACAAAAGTATTTGCGCACAGAGGTGCCAGCGGCTATGCTCCGGAAAACACACTGGAGGCATTTGCCCTGGCAATCAGACAGGGGGCGGACGGAATCGAGCTGGATGTACAATTATCCAGCGACGGAGTTCCGGTTGTCATTCATGACGAGACAATCGACCGGGTGACAGATAAGACCGGTTATGTAAAAGATTATACACTTCAGGAATTAAAAGAACTGACTGTATTAAAGGATAGATTTCCTGCATACAGCCAGTCAAAAATTCCGACATTAAAAGAAGTTTTGGAAGCAGTAAAACCATCTGGCATTCAGGTAAATATAGAATTAAAGACGGGAATTTACTGGTATCCGGATATTGAGAAAAAGGTTGCAGAGATTGTAGAAGAAACAGGAATGAAAGACCGGATCGTATACTCGTCTTTCAATCATTACAGTGTGCAGCGGCTGAAAGAAATCGTACCGGATGCAGAGACGGCGTATCTGTACAGCGACGTAATATTGAACGTGGAAGGATATGCCAAAGAGACAAACGTAGATGGTTTACATCCGGCGGTATATCATGTGAAGATGGCCGATTTCCTGGAAGAATATAAAAAGAGTGGTCTGAAGGTCCGTGTCTGGACTGTGAATGAAGAAACCGATATGAAAGAACTGATAGAAGCAGGCATAACTGCAGTGATCACAAATTATCCGGATGTGGCCGTCCGTGTCCGGAAAGAAAGTGAGAACTAAAGCGGATGCTGGGAGAAAAGAAACTGTTCCTTCTGGACATAGATGGTACGATCTGCAAAGGAAATCAACTGATCGAAGGTGCAGCAAAGTTTTTAAGAGACATTAAAGAAAATGGCGGGCAGTATGTCTTTATTACCAATAATGCGACCAGAAGTGTGGAAGATTATATCTGTTTTTTTCAGAGGCTTGGAATTCATACGGAATATACGAATTTTCTGACAGCATCTTATGCAATGATTGATTATCTGAAGAAACATCATGACGGAGAACTGATCTATGTATTAGGGACGAAATCATTCATCTGGGAATTGAAGAAGAATAAGATCCGTGTGACAACGGATTGTGAAGATGAGGAGATTACCTGTGTGGTAATCTCTTATGATAATCAGCTCACTTATGAGAAATTGACAGACACCTGTAAACTTCTAAGTACAAAGAAGGTAGACTATCTTGCTACGAATCCCGATTATGTGTGTCCGATCGAGTTCGGATATGTACCGGACTGCGGAGCAATCTGTGAGATGCTGGCACATGCAGTAAAACGGATGCCGCATTTTATCGGGAAACCGGAACCTGATATAGCAGAACTGGCATTAAGGAGAAATAATTACAGGAAAGAAGAGACAGTAATCGTCGGAGATCGTCTGTATACGGATATTTTGTGTGGATACAATGCCGGGATAGATACTGTGCTGGTGCTTACGGGAGAGGCAACTGAGGAAGAAGAAAAGAAATATAAATACCATCCGGATTATATTATGAGGTCAGTGGAAGAACTACGTCGGAAGTGGCTAAGCAGTTTGTGCTAGAAAAAGAATGTTGGAATAATAAAAATACACAATACAAGGAAGAACATGTTAATTTGATTTTCCTGTATTGTGTATTTTTGTATAAGAACATGCGGCAGCAGGTTCTGCAGAAGTTGCAGTAATAGATGATATTACTGCAACTTCTGCAAACGTGCGCGGAGTACAGGTCCGACGATGATCGCAATGATAATCTTCACTGCATCACCGGCAAGATAAGGAATTACTCCGACAGAAAGTGCTGCAACGAATGACATTTTCAACTGGATCGCAAGCCACTCTGTACCGAAGATATAAGTGACTGCCATACCGATGATCATACCGACAACTGCCAGGATTCTGTTCTTTGGAAATTTATCAACGAACAGTCCGGAAATCAGTGCAAGGAAGATGAAACCAATCAGGTATCCGCCGGTAGGACCTGCAAGTTTTCCTAATCCACCGGTAAAACCGGAAAATACAGGGAGACCGACAAGACCAAGTAACAGATATACGATGTAACTGATGGTTGCATCTTTAAAACCAAGTACATAGATACTGATCATGATCACCAGGTTGGTAAGACTGATCGGTACCGGGCTGACCGGAATCGGAATCGCCATAGGAGCGAAGATACAGGTGATTGCAGTCATCAAAGCAATCAGAACCAGTTTGCGGGTGGAAAGCTTTTTCGTTGTTGTGCTATTTACTGTGTTGTTCATAGTGGTAATTGTCTGCCATATGACATGGCAGAACTCCTTTCCTTTAGTTTTATATCAAAAATATAACAGAAGTATAAAATAAACAGGATAAAATGTCAACTGCAAAAGATGACTGGTTAACAATTGGACATGCGCAAGCGTATGATGTTAACAAAAGCATACGATTTGAAAATGTATAGTATTGTGTAAACATTGAAATAAATAAAGAAAAATCAGATAATTCAACTATTAAAACAAAATAATGGAAAATAAATAAAATTAATTGTAAAAAGTATTGACAAAATAAAAGCCGAATGATATTATATAATCAATCCAAAGGAAATCCAAAATAAACAAAAAAGAATTCCTGACGAGAAAGGGAATCTTGAAAATTGAATATCGCATATTTTATAAGATGTATTTTTATTATAAATTCTCAATTCGTTTAAGAATCGAAAAATACAGGATATAGATATGAAATATCTGGTAAGGCATCGGATATCAAATATCGTAAAGTATATTGTAGAGAAAGAGAATGGATGAATAACGATTATAGAATGGTATCAAGGGGATATGGATCATAATCGTAGAAGAGATGAGATAATAAATTCCAGCTTATATCTTAAGTGATAAAAGAAAAGTTTATCAAGGATGAAGAATATTTCATATGTCGGTGAGATATCGTTGATTGGAAATTTATGAAAAGGAGGCTTAATCCAATGGACACAGTAGAATCATCGAATCAATATGTTAGTGGTATGGCAGGTAGAAGTTCCCAGAGAATAAGCCTTTATTATAATAGATAAAAGGCCGGTAGAGGAGATTCGGAAAAATAGAACAGACGGAGAAAATATACACCGGACGATAAAAAGAACTGCAGACATATTGAACAGAATACCACATATTTAAAGATATTATTAATATGTGTAAAGAAACATGAATAGTAGATTTGAATGAATGTGCAAAGAAGATGAGTAAAAGATCATCGGAAAGCATACAAAGGCGACAGGGAATAAGAAATAAAAAATAAAAATCATTCTCCGATATAAAAATTAAATATGATAAAATTGAATATGTAACAGCCATCATAGGAAAGAATATGATGGCTGTTTTTTACGTTGATATCAGAGAGCAGACGGCAGATATTTTACGGGGATAAAAAAATTGTAATTTTTGTAATATTTTTTTAACATATTTGGCGGGATATTTTGACAATAAACAGGTCATATGATAAACTTATATAAGTAAAATTGTAGGGAAATACGCTTTTTTAAAATAAACATTTGAGGTGAGAAATATTGGATAAATATGAATATAGGGTGAAGACCGAGCAAATGCTTGATCATCTGGAAAAGAAGGAGTACCAGCAGGCAAAGGAAATTGCCGATGGTATAGACTGGCGAAGAGTAAAGAATGCGTCAATGCTCAATACAGTCAGTGAGATTTATGAATATAACGGTGAGTTTAAGAAGGGGAGAGATATACTGTTCCTGGCATTTGACAGAGCACCGGGAAGCAGAAAAATTGTATATCGTTTAGGCACACTGGCATTGAAGATCAAAGATATCAGAGAAGCAACAGATTGTTATGAAGAATTCGTAAAGCTGGCACCAAAAGATCCGAATCAGTATATTTTAAAATATAAGATTCTGAGAACACAGGGGGCATCGCTGACAGATCAGATTACAGCACTGGAAGAATTTAAAAAAGCGGAATATATTGAAAAGTGGGCATATGAACTTGCCAAATTGTATGATGAAGCCGGAATGACAGCAGAATGTCTGGAAGAATGTGATGATCTGATCTTGTGGTTCAGTGAAGGCAAATATGTATACCTTGCAATGGAACTGAAGATGAAGTATAAGCCACTGACACCACTTCAGCAGGAGAAATATGACAGCCGTCCGGGAGCGGTTAAGAAGAAACCGGAACCGGAGAAACAACCGGAATCAACACTGGAAGAAGTGGATGACGAGAATGAATATAATGAAAGTACAGAAGAGACTGTTGACGTACAAGAAGAGCCGGTCAGAGAGCCAGTGACAGAAAGAGTTGATGAATCTGAAGTTCAGGAAATTCCTCCGCAGGAAGTACCGATGCAGGAAACTGTTGTACAGGAAGAGATTCCACAGGAAGAAATTGTAGAAGAAGCTGCAGAAGAAGTCGTGGAAGAAGAACCGGTATATACTGAACCGGAAGAGGCTGCGGAAGAACATGGATCAACAATCAAACAGGTTGTGACGGGAGCTACTTTGGAGGAAGCTTTAGCGCAGGGCATGGCGGTTGCCAATGGCATTACAATTGAAGAAGAAGCAATGAAAGAGCGTGAAGATGAGATTCTGGCGAATGGTCAGATGATGATCGATGATATTCTTCAGAAATGGGAAGAAAAACAGAAAGACCACGAAGCAGCAATCGAGAAGCAGAAAGCAAAAGATGAAGAGCGTCTTCAGAAAGAAAGAGAACAGGCTCGTATCCGCCAGGAAGAAGAACGCAGAGAAGTTGAGAGAAAAGCGGCGGAAGCTGAGGCAAGAAGAAAAGCCGAGGAAGAAGAGGCAGCAAGAAAGGCGGCCGAAGAAGAGGCAAGAAGAAAAGCCGAGGAAGAAGCAGCAAGAAAGGCAGCCGAAGAAGAAGCAAGAAGAAAAGCTGAGGAAGAAGCAGCAAGAAAAGCGGCCGAAGAAGCAGCAAGAAGAAAAGCCGAGGAAGAAGCAGCAAGAAAAGCGGCTGAAGAAGAAGCAAGAAGAAAAGCCGAGGAAGAAGCAGCAAGAAAAGCAGCCGAAGAAGAGGCAAGAAGAAAGGTCGAGGAAGAAGCAGCAAGAAAGGCGGCCGAGGAAGAGGCAGAACCGATAAGCAAGACACAGAGAATTCCGGATGATATTGTACGTCTGATGGAAGAAATGGGAAATGAAGAGTCGGAAGAAGAACTCTATGAAGAGGATTTTGAAGATGATTCGGAAACGGAAGAAGACTTCATTGAAGGAATCGAAGAAGAACTTAGCGGAATCGATATGAGTGGAAGCAGTTTTGAAGAAGCCGATTTCGGTGATGAAGATTTTGAAGAAGCTGATTTCGAAGAGGAAGACTTTGAGGATGAAGACTTTGAAGAAGCTGATTTTGAAGAGGAAGACTTTGAGGATGAAGACTTTGAAGAAGCCGATTTTGAAGAAGACTTCGATGATGATTTTGCGGATGTAGAGGACGACGAAGAAGACTTCGATGATGATTTTGCAGATGTAGACGATGAAGAGACAGATTTTGATGACGAAGACTTAGAGATTGAAGACGATGAAGAAGCGGATGAAGAGTTAGAAATCGAAGAGCCATCAGAGGAAGAGATTCAGGCAAGAATCAAGAAATCTAAAGGCGGTGTTCCGTTCGATACAGGATTTGTTGTAACCGGAAGATATGATCTGAGTGCTACGAGTGAGATCGGTCTGAAAGCCGGACTTACAGAAGAACAGAAGAAGTTGTTCTCATATTTTGTACCGGTGAGAGGAATGAGCGAACAGATCGTTGAAGTACTTGATAACGACAGAAGGGCACAGAGAGAAGGAACATCCAAGACAGGTAACCTTCTTGTGATTGGTAGAAAAGGATCTGGTAAGACAGTCCTTGCGGTTGATATTGTAAAAGCAATTCAGAAACAGAGAAGTCTGAAACAGGGTAAAGTAGCAATCGTTACAGGTGAATCTCTTAATAAGAAAGAGCTTACGAATATTATTCAGAAGCTGCGCGGCGGAGCGATCATCATCGAGCATGCAGGAAAATTGAATGCGAGAACTGTAAAAGAGTTAAATTATCTGATGGAGAAGAAGACAGGAGAATTGCTCTTTGTACTGGAAGATCAGAGAAAACCTCTGGAGCGTCTGATGACAGCAAACCCGGAATTCAAGAAGAAGTTCAGTTCTAAGCTGGAGCTTCCGGTATTCATCAATGATGAGCTGGTAACATTCGGTCAGACATATGCGAAAGAGAATGGATACAAATTGGATGAGATGGGAATCCTTGCACTGTACAGCCGTATCGATGTAATGCAGAGAGAAGATCATGCAGTATCAGTTGCTGAAGTAAAAGAGATCATGGATGAAGCAATCTCACATTCACAGAAAGCAAATGTAAAACATCTTGCACGAAGAGTATTCGGCAAGGGAACCGACGATTCTGACAGAATTATTCTGAAAGAAGAAGATTTTAGAATTTAACAAAAACGAATACCTGTAAGAGGCTGTCGAGAATAGGATTTACAGGTCGGATTTTGAAAGAGTTTTGACAAACTAAACGGTCAAAGCTCTTTCTTTTTGCCTGTTTGTAAAGTATAATGTTCTTATAAATATGCAGCAGAATGCGAGGGGTAATTATGGCTGAAAAAAAGAAAAAACCATATGAAATAGGTGAATTGGATCAATACCTTTTCGGACAGGGCAATCATTATGAGATTTATGAGAAGCTGGGCGCACATCTGGTACAGAACGGAAAACAAAAAGGTGTGTATTTTGCAGTGTGGGCACCGCATGCGCAGGCGGTATCGGTAGTCGGAGAGTTCAATGAATGGGACACAGAGGCAAATCCGATGAAGAGGGAAGAGCCGCTCGGGATCTATACCTGTTTTATACCAGGTGTGAAGAAGGATCAGATGTATAAATATTGTATCGAGACTTATTCGGGAGAACAGATATTTAAGGCAGATCCATATGCCAATTATGCGG
>OLRJ01001538.1_pt1 | contig 19421 bp, 16 predicted proteins | sample 1672741 | NCBI WGS metagenome assembly OLRJ01 (sample SAMEA3136719, study PRJEB25190) | human gut metagenome | biome: human gut; feature: human-associated habitat; material: faeces | place: Austria | collected 2013
TTTCTTCACAAGGCTCTTTTCTTTGTGATTTTCACCTATTTTTCTGAAACTGAAAAACTCTACAAAGTGCGTAAATTCAAGGATTTCTACATATTCTTCCTTTGTAGCAACACCACAGTCTCCACATGCACTGTCTGAGGGAATTGGTCCACTCCGCAAACTTTTAGGAGTTCATATCCATGATCGCAAAGATATCTCAGATCTCTTGCCAGAGTGGCACTGTCACAGCTTACATAAACGACCCTTTCCGGCTGCATCTTGAGGATAGTCTGAAGGAGGACTTCATCGCAGCCTTTTCTCGGGGGATCTACCACGATCACATCTGCGTATACGCCATTTTTCTCATATTCCCGGGGAAGAACCTCCTCAGCTTTTCCCACAAAGAATTCCACATTGCTGATCTGGTTCAGTTCTGCATTATGTCGAGCGTCTTCGATTGCTGCTGGTACAATTTCCACGCCTCGGACAAACTTTGCCTGTTGAGCCAAGAATAAGGAAATCGTACCTATTCCACAATACAGATCCCATACAGTTTCTTTCCCATGAAGGTCTGCATATTCCAACGCCTTAGAATATAACTTCCAGGTCTGGTGAGGATTGATCTGGAAGAAGGATAATGGTGATATCTCGTAAGAAATGTCACCAATCTTATCTGTAATATAACCCTGACCCCAAAGAATTTTTATCTGCTCTCCAAGAATTACATTGTTGCGCTTCTTGTTAATATTCAGACAGATACTGGTCATGCCTTCGAGTTCACATAGAGATTCTATCAATTCTTTTTCATGAGGAATCTGCTGTCCGTTAACCACAAGACAAACCATGATCTCATCTGTAAAGAATCCATATCGTATAAAAATATGACGTACCAGTCCCTTTCCTGTTTTTTCATCATAGGGATCTATATGAAACTTCTCCATATGGGCAATCACTTTGTCCAGAATATCTTTGTTCACCTTCACACCCAGAGCACAGTCTCTGTTTTCAATAATAGAATGGGTACGTCCTGCATAAAATCCTGCAACGATCCTGCCATCTTTATTTCTGCCTACCGGAAACTGAGCTTTATTCCGGTAATGATAAGGCTCTTCCATTCCAATGATCGGTTCCATAGGAAGGTCTGTAAATCCACCAATTCGTTCCAGATGACCTTTCAGTTTCTTTTCTTTAAAAGCGAGCTGCTCCTGATAGGCAAGAGCCTGCAGCTGACAACCGCCACATTGACGGGCTGAAGGACATACCGGCTCTATCCGATATGGTGAAGGTTTCAATACTTCTATCAGACGACCATATCCGTAATTCTTTTTTGCTTTCATGATCTTTGCTGTTACAACGTCCCCTATTACCGCATCCTTAACAAAAACAGTGAAGCCATCAGCTTTGCCAATGCCTTCACCGTCTGTTCCACAGTCTACGATCTCCAGGGTTACCATATCATTTTTACGATATTCCATGGAATCAGAAATCTCCTGTTCTTCTAAGATTAGATTCAAATAATCTGTTATATCCAAGCCATTCTTTTTTGCCCTTATCATTGGCAAAAATCTCTGTCAGTGTCTCCATACGTGCATCTGTGTTATCTGCCAGATTCAATGCCACGGCCTCAGCCAGTGCCGGCTTCTTTGGAGAACCATACTCCAATTCTCCATGATGAGCCAGAATGCAATGAACAAGTTGGTTTTCCAGGGCTACAGGGAACTCCGGAATCTCTCTGGCAAGATCATGTATCATCTGGGCTCCGATGATAATATGTCCCAGAAGCTGTCCCGCATCTGTATAATCATTCATTGGGAAAGAGGAAAGCTCCTTTGTCTTGCCTACATCATGAAGAAGGGCTGCTGCAATCAGAAGATCTCTGTTCAGAAGCGGATAAACACCTGCCATGTAATCACAAAGCCTGGTAACGCTTAAGGTATGTTCCATAAGTCCACCGATAAAACCATGATGGACAGTCTTTGCCGCAGAATGCTCCTGGAATGATTTGACAAACTCTTCATCTTCTACAAAAAGTTTATTTAGAAGTGTGGACAGATATTCATTCTTTATACTCTTAATAAAAGCATTCAACTGCTGACTCATATCATCTGTGCTGTTTTCGCTGACCGGAAGATAATCTGCCGGATCATATTCTCCTTCAAAAGCCTTGCGAACACGCTTGATATTCAGCTGCATGGCACCTGCAAAACTGGTTATATCTCCTACGATGTCTATATAATCCAGTGCATCAAAATCATCAATTCCAAGGGAATTGGGATCCCAGATCTTGCCGTCTATTACGCCTGTCTTATCCTGAATGATCAGATTCTCATATGGTTTGCCATTTTTAGTTACTGCAGACTGTTTCTGCTTGCAGAGATAAATCCCGTTAATCCGGTCTCCTTCGTGTAATTCATTAATAAAACGCATAAATTTTGCCTTTCTATTTTTCTTTTATGGATATGTCCAATATCACGTTCACATATTCCCCTGAAGGAGTCCTGCGATAAAGACTCACCGTTGTCCTGATTCCTGCATTCATGGACTGAAGTTTCTCTGAATATTCTTCCATGGTAGTAATCTCTGTATCGCCCAGAGTATGTATGATATCTCCATTCTGAATGCCGGATGACATGGCAGGAGAATTTGCTTCTACGCTGTTCACGTAGATTCCCAGGGGAATTTCAAGGTTTGACGACTGAATTTTGGAAATTGTCGCACCCTGTATTCCAATATAACATATTTCCTGTCTGTTCGCCAGTACTTCCAGCAGAGAACTTATCTGTGATACCGGTATAGCCCGTATCACATCAGTATCCTCCTCTTCTGACTGATAAATAATTCCTACTACTTTTCCTTCCAAATTCAAAAGGGCACCATCCCCATCTTTATTGCCTACCATATCTGTAGAAAACAGGGTATATTCTTCATCTGCTACTTTCAGTCTGCCTGAAGTGGAAGTAACTGTCCCAGTGACCAGAGAATCATAATTACCTGCTGGACTTCCGATAGCGATCACCTGCTGCATCTGTTTTATCTGCCCCGACAAGTCCAGCGTAGCAGCCGGAATCTCTTCGATAACCTGCTGGCTCAGTTTCTCAACAGATACACTCAAAACCATAAAACCAGTTCTAGAATCTTTTTTGCATAATTTGCCCTCTGCTGATGTTCCGTTGGAAAAAGTAACCTGAAATGAGTCGGCATCCTCTGTATTATCTGTCACTGTCAATATGTAAAAAGCATCTGCATTTTTCAGGAAAACAAGCCCCTCTTCATCTCCATAATCCAGAAAAGAATCATTCAGAAGATCTGTATCTTTTCGAAACGCAGCCACACGTACCAGTGCCTTTCTTGATTCTTCTGCAATACTCAGAATATCTGACATCTGTGCATCAGAATGCTGAATTCCCATCTTATTTTCTTTCTGCGACTCTGTCCTGTCTGTATTTTCTGTTGTTGTTTCTTTATCCTGCTCATCTTTATTCCTTTCCGGTGATAAAGTTACCGTAGCGGTGTTTCCCATTGAGCCTTCTATCTTTTGAAGAATCCCCGGGTAAAACAGAGCCATGGTTGCCACAGCACAGGCTCCAAACAAAACTCCACATACAGAGGCCAGAAGAAGTTTCTTTGCTACTGACTTTCTGTCTGATGGAGGTTCCTTAATGGTTTCTTTTATGAATGGATGTTTATCCTGTAAGGAATTTCTGTTATTCCGGTCAGTCATATAATCTCTCCTGTAAGATAATCCTGATGTTTTGGAAATCATTTTAGCAAATTTTTATGAACATTTTATGAAAGAATATTAACATTTGAAATTTTTTTATAGTTAATTAAAATTATTTGCGTTTTTCAGAAATTGTTTTGTTCATTTTGCATAAATTTTTCATAGTAAATTTCCTACTTTTTCCTTTTCAATATGAAAGAAATCATGTACAATAAAAGTCTACAGTTACTGCAAACAGTAACAGATTAAAATAAGAAAGAACTTGTGTGCTGACAGTACATAAGGAGGCAGAAATGAACCAAAAAGCATTAAATACATTAGAATACCCCAAAATCATAGATAAACTTACAGACAAAGCATCTTCCCCTATGGGCAAGAGTCTCTGCCGCAATCTGGAACCTTATACGAATCTCAGCAAAATCCGTATGATGCAGATGCAGACCAGAGATGCTCTTACTCGTCTCTTTCAGAAAGGCTCCATTTCTTTCGGCAGTGTAAAGGATGTGCGCGGTTCCCTGAAGCGTCTGGAGATTGGCAGTTCTCTTGGCATCCCTGAGATTCTTGCCATCTGTAGTCTCCTGGAAAACACTTCCAGAGTGAAAGCATACTCCCGTAAGGACCGCAGCGATGCACCATCTGACTGTCTGGACAATATGTTCGAAGATCTTGCTCCTCTTACACCTCTGGTAACAGAAATCCGCAGATGCATTCTTTCAGAAGAAGAGATCAGCGATGATGCCAGTCCCACCCTTCGCCAGATCCGTCGCAGTATGAAGATCACCAACGACAGAATCCATACACAGCTTAATGACCTGGTCAACGGCGGCGCACGTAATTATCTGCAGGATTCTGTAGTCACCATGCGAAATGGCAGATACTGCATTCCTGTAAAATCTGAATACAAAGGTCAGGTTCCAGGCATGATCCATGACCAGTCATCTACAGGAGCTACGCTCTTTATTGAGCCTATGTCTGTAGTCAAACTGAACAACGATATCCGGGAACTGGAGCTGAAAGAACAGAAAGAGATCGAAGTTATCCTTGCCGGTTTAAGTGAACAGATTGCATCTGAACACGATGCCATCGCCCTGGACTTCCAGACCATGGTTGAACTGGACTTTATTTTTGCAAGGGCTGCTCTTGCCATGGATATGAATGCAACAGAGCCTGTATTTAACAACGAAGGACGGATCCGGCTGAAAAAAGCCCGCCATCCACTGATTCCAAAGAAGTCTGTTGTACCGATTGACATCTGGCTGGGTGATGAATTTGATCTTCTCATTGTCACAGGACCTAACACCGGTGGTAAGACCGTTTCTCTCAAAACCGTAGGACTTCTGACACTTATGGGACAGTCCGGTCTGCATATTCCTACCCTTGACCGCAGCGAACTGGCACTTTTCCATGAAGTATACGCAGATATTGGAGATGAACAGAGTATTGAGCAGTCTTTAAGTACTTTTTCTTCCCATATGACCAACACGGTTTCTTTTCTGAATAAGGCAGATGAGCACTCTCTTGTTCTTTTTGATGAACTAGGTGCTGGAACAGACCCTACAGAAGGTGCTGCTCTGGCCATCTCTATCCTGTCCTTCCTTCACGAAAGAGGCATTCGTACCATGGCTACTACTCACTACAGTGAGCTGAAGGTCTACGCACTTTCTACTGTCGGTGTGGAAAATGCCTGCTGCGAATTTGATGTGGATACTCTCCGTCCTACTTACCGCCTGCTGATTGGAGTCCCTGGCAAAAGTAATGCTTTTGCTATTTCTTCCAAACTGGGCATTCCGGATTCTATTATCCAGCATGCCAAAGAACAGATCAGCGAGCAGGACGAATCTTTTGAGGATGTACTTTCCTCTCTGGAAGAAAGTCGTATCACTATCGAAAATGAACGTCAGGAGATCGCCCGCTACAAAGATGAAGTAGAACATCTCAAGAAACAGCTAGAAAGTAAACAGGAAAAACTGGATGTGCAGCGGGACCGCATCATCAGGGAAGCCAACGAAGAAGCCCACAGGGTTCTACAGGAAGCCAAAGATTATGCAGACCAGACCATGAAACTTTTCCACAAGTTCCAGAAAACTGCTGTAGATACTTCTGCTGTAGAACGAGAACGTCAGGAGCTCCGCAAGCGCCTCAACAAAACAGAACAGAAAATGTCCCAGCCTGTAGTGAAAAAGAAACCAAAGAAACAGCTGACAGCCAATGACCTGCATATCGGAGATGCAGTCAAAGTCTTGAGTATGAACCTGAAAGGTACTGTAAGCAGCCGCCCGGATTCCAGAGGTTTTCTTTTTGTACAGATGGGAATCATCCGTTCCAAAGTCAGCATTTCTGATCTGGAACTGATTGACGAACCAGTGATCACCACCACTGCTTTCCAGAAAACAGGGGCAGGTAAGATCCGTATGTCCAAATCAGCCAGTGTTTCCACAGAAATCAACCTTCTTGGCAAAACTGTGGATGAAGCTATTGCAGAACTGGACAAATATCTGGATGATGCCTATATCGCCCACTTAAAGACCGTCCGTATTGTTCATGGCAAGGGTACCGGTGCACTTCGTAAAGGTGTCCATAATTACCTGAAACGTCAGAAGCATGTACAGTCTTTCCGCCTTGGAGAATTTGGCGAAGGCGATGCAGGAGTAACTATTGTAGAGTTCAAAAAATAAACAACTGCTGTTTTTTTCTTTGCAGCAGTCTATTATCAGGAGGAGATCATGGTTACAAAACAGAAAATTTTGATCATAGATGACGACAACAACATTGCAGAACTGATTTCTTTATATCTTACAAAGGAATGTTTTGAAACCAAAATTGTCAACGACGGCGAACAGGCACTGAAAGAATTTGAAGTCTTTCATCCTGATCTTCTTCTTCTGGACCTGATGCTTCCGGGTATTGACGGCTACCAGGTCTGCAGAGAGATCCGTCATATTTCAGATGTTCCTATTATCATGCTTTCTGCCAAAGGCGAGACTTTTGACAAAGTTCTCGGTCTGGAACTGGGAGCAGATGATTATATCATCAAACCATTTGACACCAAGGAACTGGTTGCCAGAGTACGTGCTGTTCTCCGCAGATTCAAAGTAAAACAGCCAGTGGAAAACCCCAACGAAAAATGTGTATCCTATCCGGATCTCACCATCAACCTGACCAATTATTCTGTTACCTACATGGGCAGGCAGATTGATATGCCTCCAAAGGAACTGGAACTTCTCTACTTCCTTGCAGCCTCTCCCAACCAGGTATTTACCAGAGAACAGCTATTGGATCATATCTGGGGATATGAATATATTGGCGACACACGTACCGTAGATGTGCATATCAAGCGTCTTCGTGAAAAGATCAAAGATCATCCTCAGTGGAGTCTTTCTACCGTATGGGGTATTGGTTACAAATTCGAGGTCAAAAAATGAAAGGAAAACTGTCTTTAAATTTCCTTGTCTCTTATATGCTTCTGGGAGTTTTCGGTTTTCTTCTCGTTACCCTGACAGGCTCCTATATGCTGGAATATCATCTGGAAAAACTCATCAGCAAAGAATTATACCAGTCAGCACATGACATTGCGGAGAACGATCTGGTTAAAAATAATATTTCTTCTTCCAATATTGAATCCATCCGAGACGATCTTATGCTGGCTTCCGGTAATTCCTCTTCTGTACTCTGGATCATCAACAACAACGGACAGATTATCCTCAGTACCAGAGTGGGTAATCTGGTCGATAATCCTATTGATATCAGTGATTTTGACCCTGCATCCTGGGGCAGTAACTATTATCAAATCGGTAATTTTTATGGTTATTTTGATGAGACTGTTCTCAGTACCATTGCTCCTATCACTGATAATATGGTGACCAAAGGTTATGTGGCAGCTCATTATCTTATGAGTGATCTTTACCAGCGGCGAAGTGGTCTTTTGCTTATTACCCAGCTTCTGTTTTTCCTTATTTATGCACTGCTCGGTATCATGGTGATCTTTTTCCAGAGACATGTTTCCCGCCCTCTTCAGAAGATCACCAATGGAGTCACTGAATTCACCAATGGTAATCTTTCCTACAAGATTCCTCTGAATTCCGAAGACGAAATGGGGTATCTGGCTCAGAATCTGAATTATATGGCAGACAGGCTGAACCGAAACGGAGAATATCAGCGGCAGTTTATTTCCAATATTTCTCATGATTTCCGTTCTCCTCTGACTTCTATCAAAGGATATGTGGAAGCCATGCTGGATGGAACCATTCCTGTGGAAATGCAGGAGAAATATCTTAAGATCATCTCCTTTGAAGCAGAACGTCTGGAAAAGCTTACCAGAGGACTTCTGACTCTTAATGAACTGGATATCCAGAAGCGTATGCTGAATATCCAGAAATTTGATATCAATGAAGTCATCAAGAACACTGCTGCAAGTTTTGAAGGTTCCTGTACTACCAGAAATATCCTTCTGGAACTGATTCTTTCCGGACATGAGCTTTATGCCCAGGCCGATATTGAACAGATTCAACAGGTACTGTACAATCTCCTTAATAATGCTATCAAATTCAGTCCGGACAACTCAACTATCACCATAGAGACTACCGAAAAAAACGACAAAATTTTCGTATCAGTAAAGGATCATGGTATCGGCATCCCAAAGTCCAGTATTCAAAAGATCTGGGAACGTTTTTACAAAATCGACACTTCCAGAGGCAAAGACCAGAAAGGCACCGGTCTGGGACTTGCCATTGTCAAAGAAATCATCAATGCTCATGGACAGAATATCAATGTGATCAGTACAGAGGGCGTTGGCTCTAAATTTATCTTCACATTAGAAAAGGCAAAGTAAAATTTACTCTGCCTTTTTGTATGTTATTTATTTTTCGTAAGGATTTCTTAAAAGTCTGTCCTCTTTTACCAGATAAATTCCTCTCGGTGTTACCCGAATCTCCGGTATTACCGGAAGTGCCATAAACGATAAGGTAATAAATGGATCAAATCCATCCGGTATTCCCATTCTGTGAGCTTCCGGTATCATTCTGCCCAAAATTTCGTTTACTTTCTCATAGCCCAGATCACTCATAAGTCCCATAATACTCAACGGTAGTGTATCAAATACCTGACCATTTTTTACCAGTGTATATCCACCCTGGGTACGAATCAGTTCCTGTACTGCCAGATACATATCATGGTCATTGTCTCCAATAACAATGATATTGTGGGAATCGTGAGACACACTGGACGCAATGGCTCCTCCCCGGAGGCCGAACCCTGACACAATACCTACACTGTTTTTTCCTGTACATTTGTGTCTTTCAATCACTGCAATCTTCTGAAAACGATCATCGGAGATAAAAAACTTCCGACCATCTTTTTCTGTGTATGAGGGTTCTTCCAGAATATCTTCTGTAACAATCTGTCCCTCCAGCATTCTGAGAATATGTGCCTTACCTTCTTTCCAGGGAAGCTCCAGCTGTTTTTCGGAAAAATTACTGATGTGTACGGTATTTTTCAGCTTCGGATCACATGCACGGATTTCTTTCTTTTCATCCCGGATGATCTTTGTTCCTTTGTGATATACTTCCGTTACATTAAAGTCCTCCAGATCATCCAGTACTACCAGATCCGCCTGATATCCCGGTGCGATCGCTCCCAGAGAAGTCAACCCGTAACATCTGGCAGCCTGTATGGTTGCCATTTTAAGAGCCACTTCCACAGGCAGTCCCAGAGACACTGCCAGTCTGATATTATAGTTAATATGACCTTCCTTGCGGATCTCTTCAATATGTTTGTCATCAGTACAGAAACAGAAAGAAGATGTGTCTGTATTATTTTCCACGATGCCCTTTATAATGGCTTCCAGATTTCTGGCTGCACTGCCCTGACGGATCAGTACCTGCATTCCTCTTCTGGCTTCTTCCAGGGCATACTCATAAGTAACACATTCATGGTCTGTAGCAATTCCTGCCAATGCATATGCAGAAAGATCCCCTTCCGAAAGAAATGGGGCATGTCCATCCCTTACTTTATTCTGAAACAATGACAGCTTCTCATGCATAGACACATTACCATTAACCACAGATACTGCATCCATTACCTCTCCAAGCCCCAGAATACGGGGATGATCCAGATATCCTTTCATCCTGCCTGCTGTAAGCACACATCCGTTATCATCCACATGTGTAGCAGGTACACAAGACGGCATCATCACATAAACATTGGCGGGAACGTCTGCTGTCTGATCCAGAATATAATCAATGCCATCTGTACCTGATACATTGGCGGATTCGTGAGGATCCACAATAAACGTAGTTGTTCCGCACTGTGCTGCCTGACGAATCAGTTCTCCGGGGGTAACAAGTGTAGATTCAAGGTGGAGATGGCTGTCAATAAAACCAGGGCACAGATATTTTCCTGTCATATCTTTTTCTTCAAGACCTGTATAAGACCCTACTCCAAGAATCATTCCATCTGCAACAGCTACATCCCCCTGGACAAATTCCCCGGTATGTGCCATAAATACATTTGCATTTTTGAAAACCAAATCTGCTTTACGGATTCCTCTTGCCATTTCTGAATAAATACGATATTTCTCCAGTTCCATATGGTACCCTCCTTTATTTAATTTTGATTTTTATGATCTGAGACTTTATTCCCAGTGATGATGGTGTAGCTGTCCCTGCATCTGCATATGACTGAAATGATTCTGTCTCAGTGCTTCATAGAGAACGATTGCCACAGAGTTGCTGAGATTCAGGGAACGGATCTCATTGATCATGGGAATCCTTACGCACTGATCTTTGTGTTCCATAAGAATTTCTTCCGGTATCCCTGCACTTTCTTTTCCGAACATAATGTAGCAGTCTTCTTCATAGTTTACATCTGAATAAGTCTGAAGCGCCTTTGTAGTTGCATAGTAAATTTGGGCTCCCGGATTTTTCCGAAGGAAATCCTCATAATCAAGATAAGTAGTCACATCCAGATCTTTCCAGTAGTCCATCCCTGCTCTTTTCAGAGCCTTTTCACTTAATGAAAATCCAAGGGGTTCAATAAGATGAAGTCTTGTACCTGTAGCTACGCAGGTTCTTCCTATGTTTCCTGTATTTGCCGGAATCTCCGGCTCCAGCAATACAATGTTTAATTTTGCCATAACTGTCTATTGTTCCTTTCCCGGTCTGTCCAGATATCGTATCAGTTCTCCGCTGTATAAAAGCCGGTCATTCCCTTTTACAGCTTTTCCTATAACAGCTGCCGGAATTCCCTGTGCTTTATACCACTCTGCCAGACTCTGTCCATCTGTACATCCAATCAGCACAGAGCCTCCTGAAAACAGTTTGTAGGGATCTTTGTCAGACCTTTCGCAGATCTCTATCGTCTCCTGACGGATAGGAATTTTGCGAAGATCTATTTTCAGCCCTATCTGTGAAACCTCTGCCATTTTCCATAAGGCTGCAAGAACACCTCCCTTTCCCATTTCGTAGAGGCTGTCCGTTTCCTGTTCCGGCAGTTTCCCCCGGATCTCAAGTTCCAGACGAATCAGTTCATAAAGAAAACCTGTGGAAAAATACTGTTTCAGAAACTCTTCCCTTTCTTTTATAATCTGTATGGTTCCTTCCAGCCCTACCGGACCGGCTACTACCAGATCATCCCCTGTTTTCAGTTTTCCTGTAATTTCTGCCTGCAATGCTTCCATTGCTTCTGGTCCAAGTCTCATATCCTGTCTCCTTTACAGAAGAATGGAAAGAATACTTGGAATCACCATGGCAAGTACCAGGATAATTGCAATCACCGCAGTGATGATTTTACGTTTCTTCGGATCAAATATACCCATTTTAGTCTCCTCCTTACAACCTTTATCTGTCAGATAAATCTATCTCTGTTGCGTTCGCATTATTGGACAATGAATCTCTGTTCTCATAATCAAACAATACCACTCTGTTTTCTTTAAAAACTTCTATATGTGCAGTTTTAGGAATATGGTGTGCCTTACGATAATCCCATACAGCTTTTTCATATGGTTTCTGATCTGGGGCAAAAGAAGGTCGTTTCTTAAGGCGTTCTCTTAAATACAGATCATACAACATATATTCTGCCGCTTCCTTTGCCTGGATCTCAGTTTCTTCACTTAGAAACTCCAGCAATATCTCATAACGCCGCATACGTGAATGAGAAATCTCACTGTATCCCTTTTCTTCATAAAATTCTCCAAGTTTCTCATAGAAACTGAAAGGGTCCGAGAAATACGGTAAAAGATATGCCAGCGTATGTCCAAACTGACCACTGTTATAGTAGACTTCCACCATATCTTCTGTCATCTTCAGTTTCAGGATCTCGCTGTAAGAAAGCCATCTGGTGCTTAAAATCTCATAAGGTTCTCTCTCTTTATGTACGATCCCGTACTGTTCTGCTTCCTCCTGCATTCTGGAACCTTTCAGTACCTTAAGAAAGCCCAGCTGAAGCTGATCTGGTTCCATTGCGTAAACATCATCAAATGACTGGCGGAATCTGTCATAATCTTCATATGGAAGCCCTGCGATCAGATCCAGATGCTGGTGGATATTCCGGAAACTGTGTACAGTAGCAACGGATCTTTTCAGTTTATCCAGATCCATATGACGGTGAATGGCATGAATGGTATCCGGATTGGTAGACTGAACACCGATTTCCAGCTGAATCAGCCCCGGACGCATATGGCTCATAAGTTCCATTTCATCTTCTCTCAGAAGATCTGCTGAAATCTCAAAATGAAAGTTTGTGATGCCATTATCATGATCCAGAATGTACTTCCAGATCTCCATGGCATGTTCATGCTTACAGTTGAAGGTACGGTCTACAAATTTCACCTGTGGGACCCGATGATCCAGGAAAAACTGCAGTTCTTTTTTTACCAGATCCAGACTGCGGAATCGTAGCTTCTTGTCTATGGATGAAAGACAGTAGCTACAGGAAAAAGGACATCCTCTGCTGCTTTCATAATAAATGATCCTGTTCTCAAATCTGTCCAGGTTTTCGTACACAAAAGGAATCTCACTGAGATCTGTCAGTTCTCTCCATCCATTGTCCCGGATTTCTCCGTTCTCTCTGTATACAATACCAGGGATCTCTTTAAGAGAACCTTTGCCACCTATATAATAATCTGCCAGCTCCAGAAATGTCTTTTCTCCCTCTCCCCGCATAACACCTGTCATGGACGGAACTTTCTGAAGGAACTGTACTCCATCATAGGATACTTCCGGTCCGCCTGCCCAGAATATTGTTTCCGGCAGGATCTTTGGCAGATCTTCCATCAGTTCTTCAATAAAAGAAATATTCCATATATAGCAGGAAAAGCAGACAATGTCTGCTCTGCTGCTGTAAATATCCTTCAGGATCTCATCCTTTGTCTGGTTAATGGTGTATTCCTTCAGAAGGATGTCATCCTCATAAGTGGATGCATACGCCTTCAGATCATACACTGCCAGATTGGAATGTATATATTTTGCGTTACATGCTGCTAATAATATTTTCATAATTTTTCAGGCAGGTGCCATCAGCCCTCCAGAAATTTTCTGAGAGTGTCCTTTGGTGTAAGACCAATGAACCGCTGCACTTCTTTGCCATCTTTGAAAATAAGAAGGGTCGGAATACTCATAATCTTAAACTGCTGTGCAAGACCTGGTTCCTGATCCACATCTACCTTGCCTACACTGTAACCTTCCTGAGCCAGTTCTTCTACAACAGGACCCTGACGCATACATGGGCCACACCATGTTGCCCAAAAGTCAATAAGGATCGGTTTTTCTGATTTTAGAATTTCTGTTTCAAAATTTTCACTTGTGATTATTTTTTCCATGATCAATGATCTCCTTTTCTTTATGATATCATTCAGTATACCCTTATCATCTGTGGTATATCAGTCTGCTGTTATGATTTATGCCTGTTTATTTTGCGGCTGCGAACATATCTGCCTGCACTGAGTCCCGCCATACTGCCTTCATACACAGCCTTGGAAACCTGAAGAAGCCCTCCTGTACAGTCTCCTGCTGCAAAAAGACCGGGGATGGTAGATGACATAGTTTCGTCTACTTTGATATGACCTTTCTCAGTCAGTTCTGCCCCCATCTGTCTGGCAATTTCAGTACTTCCTGCCGTCCCCAGCGCCACAAAAACGCCATCTGCCGGATAAAAAGAAGGTTTCTTCTCTTCATCTGCCTGACCGGAAAGTTCCTGTTCCATAAGAATACCGGAAACTCTGTCTTCTCCCTCGATTGCCTGGATCTTCATAGTATTCACTGCAATGGGATGCTCTCTGGAAAAATCTGGTTCTTTTCCGTCTGTATAAATGGTAACTCCGGAAGCCACATGTTCCAGTTCTTCTGCCTCATGAAGGGCGAAATCACTATTCCCCAGAACTGCCACTTCTTTGCCTCTGTAAAAAAAAGCATCACAGACAGCACAGTAGCTTACTCCTCTGCCTTCAAATTCCTGTATACCGGGAATCTTCGGTGTGGAACGTTTACCACCTGTAGCAAGGATCACGCTGACAGTATCAAAATCGCCTTCGGTTGTCTTTACTGTAAAAGTATCAAATCCTCCAACACCCAGAACCTGTGCTTCCAGAATCCGTACGCCCAGGTGCCTTGCCTGCTCCAGCCCTCTTTCATATAATTCACTGCCGGAGAGAGGCTGCTCCAGGCCATAATAATTCTCGATCTTTTCTGCTTTCTCCAATGCACCGATACCGTTGTTGATCACAAGAGGATTCAGATTCCCCCTGGCTGCATACAGTGCAGCAGAGATTCCTGCCGGGCCTGCACCGATAATGATCACATTTTCCATTGTGACCTCCTTTATAAATGTGGACCTTGTTAGTCTCTATTTACTTCTATTATGTCATCATACTACAATCCCTCAAAAATATCCAGTCTTTTCACTGTTGATAATAGAAGCATACCACATTTTTTTGCGTTTTTCTTCAAATATATTTTATTTTATGGTATGATAAAAATGATATTTTGCACACATTTATAAGGAGTATCCATTATATGAGAAGTTTTGAATATTATACCCCTACCAGGGTTATTTTTGGAAAAGACAAGCATCTAATGGCAGGTTCCATTTTGAAAGAATATGGCTGTCATAAAGTCCTGATCCATTATGGAAGCCACAGTGCGGTTGCCTCCGGTCTTATTGATGAGATCAAGTCCAGCCTTTCTGAAGCAGGTATTGATTTCGTTACTCTTGGCGGCGTAGTTGCCAACCCCCGGCTTTCCAAAGTACGTGAAGGAATTACTCTCTGCCAAAATGAGAAGGTTGATTTTCTCCTGGCAGTAGGTGGTGGAAGCGTTATTGACTCCTGCAAAGCCATCGGTTATGGTGTCGCCAATCCCGATGTAGATGTATGGGAGTTCTTTCTCCGCACCCAAACACCAACTGCATGTCTCCCTGTAGGTGCCATTCCTACCATAGCTGCTTCCGGAAGCGAAATGAGTGGTTCCTGTGTAATAACCAATGAAGAGGGATGGCTGAAACGAAGCTCAGCCCGCAGCGATCTCTGTCGTCCGAAGTTTGCATTGATGAATCCACGTCTTACCTATACACTTCCTGAATATCAGACAGAAAGTGGTTGTGTGGACATCCTTATGCATACCATGGAACGCTATTTTGTCAACATCGAAACCATGGAGATCACTGACAGTATCAGCGAATCTCTTATGCAGACTGTCATATACAACGCCAGAATTCTTCTGAAAGAACCAGGTAATTACAATGCCCGTGCAGAGATCATGTGGGCAGGAAGTCTTTCCCACAATGGTCTTACCGGATGTGGCACCGGTGGCGGTGACTGGGCATGTCATCAGCTGGAACATGAACTTGGCGGGCTTTATGATGTGGCACATGGTGCCGGTCTTGCTGCCATCTGGGGAAGCTGGGCAAGATATGTATATGCGTCCAATCCAGAACGTTTTGCTCAGTTTGCTACCAATGTTTTTGACATTCCCTGCTACACAGATTTTAACAAAACAGCTCTGGCCGGTATTGAAGCCATGGAAGATTTCTTCCGGTCTGTTCACATGCCTACCAGCCTCCAAGAACTTGGTCTGGATCTTACAGATGAACAGATTCACGAGCTGGCATTCAAATGTAGCTACGAAGACACCCGCACCATTGGTGTTTTCACACAGTTAAACATGAAAGACATGGAAAAGATCTATCAGATGGCCCGATAATTTTCTGTCACATTTATATAAAAAAGCCTTTCCACGATATCACTCTGTTGATACTGGAAAGGCTTTTTTTATTTTTACTGGATCAGATATACTTCGGTATAATAAACACCCTTGGCTTCCCCCTCTGCATGTGTAGCCACATAAATATCAATACAGTTGTTCTTGATGGCACCCCCGCAATCCTCTGCAACATAAACCTGACCATTGATCACTACTTTACTTCCATATGGAATCTGTGAAGGATCTACTGCAATGGTGTGATTGGTAGTAGCAATTACACCAGTAGATGTAATACCATTGGACCATGGTCCACAACAGATACTGCAAGGGCAGTAATGAGTGATCTTAAAGGTGCCAAGATCTTTCAGACTTACATCTGAAGATGCTGCCACCGGTGTTCCGATCTGTACTCCGTTTTCTTCGCTTACTGTGCCACCTGCGTCTATGGCATCTGCAAAGACGCCCTTGCCGGAACTTTCATGAAGAGTACCTGCATTTTCTTTTTTATCGATATTCTCTTCATCGGACTGCTCTGTATCAGGCAAATCCAGAGAGCTGGTAGGAATATACCCGGACTTCGTAGTCCCATCTGTATCCTCATATTCGATTCTACTCCACACATCATTTACAGTGCCTGTCCTCTTTACCTCATCCAGCTGCAGCGCTTCACCTACTACTTCTCCATCCTTGCGTCCCGGGTAATCCAGGATATTGACATCAGATTTTACTTCCACCTCATCGTCCACCGGCTGGATCTGAATATCCTCACTGAGAGTCTGGTTCTGGATATAACCATTAATTCTGGAACCATCCTTATTTTCATAAGCCACCTTACTCCAGCCATTATCACAGATCCCGTTTTGCTGGACTTCGTCTCCCAGAACAACATTTGCCAGAACCTCACTCTTATCATCTGGCTTCATGTAAATATCTGCAATTCTGGCTGTCACATACAGATTCTCCTGAGACGCCGCCACACTGACTGCATTCCCGCTGTCATCCGTCGTCTCAAAAGTCTGTACTGTTTTTGACTTGTCCTTCGCTTCTTTCATAACTGTATCATAATCTGGTATGGCACCATAAACCCACGTTCCATGGCACAAAATAGCTGCAGACAGCAAGACTGCCTGAAATTTATACTTCACCTGTCTGTCACCTCTTCTTTCTCGTTACTGTTTACAGCAACCCTGTCGTCCGGCAATTTCTTCCTGATGACTCTGCTATTGTAGCACAGGTATCCCCATCATTTCAAATTTACACAGTTTTTTCACTTTTTTTTAAGAATTATTAAGAAAGAATTCCTTTTCAATCCTCGTATTTGAAGTTACAATAAAGCTATGAAAACACATACGATAAAATCCACCAAAAAAACAGTTTCCAAAAAAAGGTCCTCCCAGCTACTTAAGAAACGCCGGAGACAGGTATTGTTACAAAAAATCCTGCTCCTGTTTCTTCTGTTCCTGCTCATAGGTGCTGCCGGTATCGGATTGATCTTTCTGCGAAAAAAGGCGGTTTCTCCTTCTGTTAATTCAGCCTGCGAAAATTACCGTCCGGATGTAGAACAGATTGCCGCAGAATATGATATGTCTGATTATACAGATTTGATTCTTGCTCTTATGATGCAGGAAAGCTCCGGACATGGAGCCGATGTTATGCAATCATCAGAAGGAGCCTATAACACAGAATATCCTCAGGAACCCAACGGAATCACTGATGTAGATTATTCCATCCGCTGTGGTATTCAGGAACTGAAATATGCTATGGAAAAAGCCGGTGTAACTTCTCCCTCAGATATTTCCCATATCAAGCTTGCACTTCAGGCTTATAATTTCGGTGCAGATTCCTATTTCAATTATCTCCGGAACCATGGAATCACTGAATGGTCTGTATCCAGTTCAGAAGCCTTTGCGCAGATGGCAAGCGGTAATACTGCCCGTTCCCAGGAAGATACTTATTATAATACTGCCGGTCCATGGGACTACGGAGATCAATATTATCCTGAACATGTACTACGCTATTATCACCCAAAATAGTCCTCTGTCCCTCACACTTTTTTCTATTATGCAGTTTTTTAAAATTTTTTAATTTTTTTCAAAAAAACATTTGACAAACCAAACTTTGTCTGGTATAGTATATCTTGTCGTTGAGGTAAACAACTTCGAGCGAAACAAAAGAGATGCGATAGTGGCGTAGTTGGTAACGCGCGACCTTGCCAAGGTCGAGACCGCGGGTTCGAGCCCCGTCTATCGCTCTTAAGAATCAGGATTTTTCCTGATTCTTTTTTATTATCCAAAACCCTCCCTCTTCTAAAACTTCCCAGCTCCATCATTGATTTATTTTAATATTAATTTATCTATTATATCTTTTCTATAGACAGAAATCCCGGTATATATGCTATCATGTGAAGAAGCCAGCAATTTACTCTATATGGAAAACCTCTGGAAGAAATTTGAAAGTTCTTTGATACAATCAGGCTGTGTTATAAAATAAAAATGCACTGTCTGAGCATAGCGAGTTTGCATTTTTATTTTGTGCTTTTAACAGACTTATTGTATCTTAGAAATTTCAGTTTCTGAAGCTGTTTTCACATATAGAGAAATTGACCGGTTTCATAACAGATACATATATACCGAGATTTCGTAAATTCAAACTTTAATAACAACAACCATAATAATAAATCAATGATGGAACAATCTGATACCCGTAAACGCCATCACCATTCCATATTTGTTACAAGTCTCGATCACTGCATCATCCCTGACAGAACCACCAGGCTGCGCAATAAACTTAACCCCACTCTTATGAGCACGCTCAATATTATCACTGAATGGGAAGAATGCATCAGAACCAAGAGTCACATCACTCATCTGATCCAACCATGCTCTTTTCTCCTCTTTTGTAAATACAGCAGGCTTCTCAGTGAAGGTCTTTTCCCATGCTCCATCAGACAGAACATCCATATATTCATCGCCAATATAAACATCAATGGCATTATCCCTCTCAGCTCTGCTGATGGTATCCTTAAACGGAAGATTTAACACCTTCGGACTCTGACGAAGGAACCAGTTATCTGCTTTCTGCCCCGCCAGTCTGGTACAATGTACACGAGACTGCTGACCTGCGCCAACACCAATCGCCTGTCCATCCTTTACATAACATACAGAATTGGACTGAGTATACTTCAGAATGATAAGAGAAACCTTCAGATCCCTCTTAGCTTCTTCACTGAGTTCCTTATTCTCTGTAACAATATTAGAGATCAGTTCATCATCAATCGCAAGCTCCTGACGACCCTGTTCAAAAGTAACCCCGAATACCTGCTTATGTTCCAGTGGAGCTGGTACATATTCCGGATCGATCTCAATTACATTATAGTTACCTTTTTTCTTCTGTTTCAGTATCTCCAGAGCTTCCTCTGTATAACCAGGTGCAATCACACCATCTGAAACCTCTCTTTTGATCAGAAGCGCTGTATCCCTGTCACAGACGTCAGACAAAGAAATAAAATCACCAAAAGATGACATACGGTCTGC
>OLRJ01001540.1_pt1 | contig 19408 bp, 16 predicted proteins | sample 1672741 | NCBI WGS metagenome assembly OLRJ01 (sample SAMEA3136719, study PRJEB25190) | human gut metagenome | biome: human gut; feature: human-associated habitat; material: faeces | place: Austria | collected 2013
GGATGAGCCATTTTGATTATATTTCTAAGGTGGCACCGGGATTTGATATCTGTGCACATACGGCAGATTGTCCGGTGGCAGCCGCTGAAAATCCATCGGAAAAATTGTACGCCATTCAGTTCCATCCGGAAGTGCTTCACACCAAAGAGGGAACGAAAATGCTTTCCAACTTTGTTTACAATGTATGTCATTGTTCCGGTGACTGGCGCATGGATTCGTTTGTTGAGCATCAGATTAAGGCAATCCGTGAGAAAGTCGGCAATGGCCGCGTGCTCTGCGCTCTTTCCGGTGGTGTTGACAGCTCGGTTGCAGCCGTGCTTCTTTCCAGAGCCATCGGCGACCAGCTTACCTGCGTCTTTGTAGATCAGGGACTTCTCCGTAAAAATGAAGGCGATGAGGTAGAAGCAGTATTTGGCCCAGACGGCGACTATGATTTGAATTTCATCCGTGTCAATGCGCAGGAGCGTTTTTATGAAAAATTAGCCGGTGTCGAAGAACCGGAGAAAAAGAGAAAAAACAGGTGGAGGACGGTGAGGAATACACACCGTCCACAGAAAAAACAGGAACTTTTTATTATAAAGTAAAGATCCGCAATACAGAGGACCCGGATGCAGACCAGACGGAAAGTAAAGCAGTCTGTGTTCAGGTGCTGGACGAAAACGGCGAGGATGAGAATGCCGGTGATGCAGATGGAGATCCGACTGCAGGTTCGGATGCGCAGGATGGAAATACAAACGGTACGGACCCGGATACGGCAGATTCAGAGAATGATGAAGATGCGAAAGATGCGGATGAGAACGCCGGCGAGGATACATCCAATCCAGATGCTGATGCATCTGATTCTGCAGATGCCGATGAGGATACATCGGATGCAGATTCTGACGCGGCCAATGCGGATACCGACGGCGATGCGACTGGCTCGGATGATAAAGACACATCCGATGCAGATGGTGATGTCACAGATTCAGATACCGATGCAGATACGACCAATCCAGATGCCACCGCAGACACATCCGTCCCGGATTCTGATACAACGGTGACCGCTGCCAACCACCTTCCCATCCGAAGATCCACCATCCCGGAAACCGACACCTTCGAAACTGAAGGCTACTGGAAAGCAGACCTTTCTCAGATCTTCGAAGATCCGGACGGAGATGAACTCACATATTACGAAAAAGATGCCAGGGCAGAAGACTGGGAAAAACTGGGCAGCAGTGACTACCTCTTCCATCTGACAACCGCCCAGGAAACTCTGCTTTTTACAGCAAAAGATGCAGAAGGTTACGGAGATGTCTATGCCGTAACTCTGAAACAGAAGAACCAGGCCAAAGCCACGAAAAATGCCGGAAGCGAAGAAGATTTTTCCGCAGGGGAAGCCCTGGAAGGATCAGCGTCATCAACAGCCAGCTTTGAGAAAGCATACAAAACAACCGGAGAATACCTGGCAAAAATGGCAGCAGCCAGCACCCCGACCATCGGCTCCACAGGGGGCGAATGGGAGATCCTTGGCCTTGCACGAAGCGGCCAGGCCGTAGATTCCTCGGTGTACAGCCGATACAAATCCGGCATTGTAAACACCGTAAAAAGCAAAAAAGGCATTCTCCACGAAAAAAAATACACGGAATATTCCCGTGTAATACTGGCGCTGACAGCTATCGGTGAGGATGTCACAGACGTAGGCGGCTACAACCTCCTTCAGCCCCTGTCTGATTTCAAACAGACCGTATGGCAGGGCGTAAACGGTGCGATCTGGGCGCTGATCGCTTTTGACAGTAAGAATTATGCGATTCCGAAGGCAGAAGAAGGAAAGACACAGAACAGCCGGGAAATGCTCATCAACCATATTCTGGAAGAAGAAGTAAAAGGCGGCGGCTGGTCCATCTACGGAGCCGCAGACACCGATGTGACAGCAATGGCGATCCAGGCACTTGCACCATATTACAAAACAAATTCCGCTGTAAAAGCAGCGGTAGACAGAGGCCTTACTGTACTTTCCAACAAACAGGAAGCAGATGGCGGTTTTGGAACATGGGGAACCAGCACTTCAGAAAGCTGTGCGCAGGTTGTGGTAGCACTCTCCGCAATGGGGATTGATGCAAATACAGACAAGCGCTTTGTAAAAAATGGCAAGTCTGCCCTGCAGGGACTTCTGAACTACGCTATCAGCACCGGCGGATTCAAGCACGTGAGCAATCTGGGCTATGACCAGATGGCAACCGAGCAGGGATATTATGCGCTGACCGCTTACAGCCGTTTCAAAAACGGGGAAAATTCCCTCTACGACATGACCGATGTTCCGGTACAGTCTGACCATGAAAAGGCAAATGAAGTTATCAAAGCCATTGACAACCTTCCGGAAACAGTTACGCTGGACAACATGGAAACCGTTAAAACAACCTATGCGGCCTATAATTCCCTGAATACGGCGCAGAAAACCCTGATCTCCAAAGCAAGAAAAGAGAAACTTACGAAAGCCATGGCATCCATTGAAAGCCTGGAGATCGAGAAAGTGGAAAAGCTGATCGCAGCTATTGGGACGGTAACACTGGACAAAGAAGAAGCCATCCGTGCAGCAAAAGTAGCCTATTATTCTCTTTCCACCGCACAGCAGAAAAAGGTGAAAAATTTCTCCACACTGGAAGCGGCGGAAAAAGAGCTGAATAAACTGAAATATCAGGCAGGTAAGCCGACTCCGACACCTGGCTCAGGCAAAACTCCGGGTGGATCCACGCATTTGATCTCAACACCGACCCCGACTCCAAAAGCAACACAGAAACCGGCATCAAAAACGACTCCAACCCCGAAGGCAGCCAAAACTCCGGCACCGACCCCGACCACAACACCTTCCGCAGAAAAGAAATCCGGAAAATCCGCAGGTGGTTCCACGAAATCCATGTCCACCGGAAATTCGAAATCAGCAAAATCCGGGAAATCTTCTGCGAAGACCGATGCCAAAAAATCTGCTTCCTCCAAAAACAGCAAGAACGCAAAGAACTCTTCCAAAACCGGAACAGCATCCGCAAAGACTACTGTAAAAGCAGAAAAAACCAAAGCATCGGACAGCGTTCTGAAGAAAATAAAGGCATTCTTCAGGAAAGACGGAAGTACCTACATCTCCAGGATAAAAGATTTCTCAGACAGGGAAGTAAACAACATCCTGAAAGTCTATAAACAGTATGAGAAACTTTCCGCAGGAGAAAAAGCGGCAGTACAGGAAGATTCTGTATACAAACCATATGAGGAACTGCTGAAAAATCTGGGAACCCGAAATCATTTTGACCAGGCAACCGGAGCACAGGTATCTTCCGAAAAAGATTCCGCATTCCCATGGTATGTACAGTTAAAGGTAAACCCGGAACTTGTAACCGACAAACAGATGGAAACCATAAAGAAAGCCCTTGGCGATCAGGCAGAGGTATTTTCCCTGAATGAGATCCATTTTGTGGACACCTTAAACGGAGATGCCTGGGAACCAAAGGACGTCCTGAAAGTGGAGCTTCCCATGGTTGACCTTGGCGATTACGAAAGCTGCATGATCGTCCACATCACAGACAAGGGAAAAGTTGAATTTCTGAACGGCAAGGTCTCCGGAAATATCATTTCCTTTGAAGCGGCAGAATTTTCCTCCTATGGAATCGTAGGGTTTATGGGTTCCGCAGATGATCTTCTGAAAGAAACCGACAAAAAACAGCCGGTATGGCCATGGGCAGCCGGTGCAGGTGCGGCACTGCTCCTTGCAGTGATCCTGGGTGGCGTACAGCTGGCAGGTTCCCGCAAAGCAAAAGCAGATTCCGGAAAAAAGAAAGATAAGAGTGAAAAATAGTATATGAACGAAAAAAGAGATACCTTTTCCTCCTTTCACCCGGTGATCAGTTTTTTATTTTACGCAGGGGCGTTTATTCTGGGGATGATGCTGATACATCCGGCATTTCTCCTTCTTTCCGCGGTGATGGCGGCATCTTATTACCTCACCGTAAAAGGCAGGCGCGGAATCCGCTTTCTGGCAGGGATGGTTCCCATGTTTGTGGCGCTGTCACTGATCAATCCGCTGTTCAACACGTACGGAAACCGGGTGCTCTTTACCTGGATGGGCGGCCGCCCGTACACCGTGGAAGCGCTGTGCTACGGCATGGCACTGGCTGCCATGGTGGTGACGATCCTTCTGTGGTTTGCATCCTACAGCCAGGTGATGACCAGCGACAAATTCCTGTATCTGTTCGGCAGGATCGCCCCGTCCGTCACCCTGATCCTGACCATGATCCTGCGTCTGATCCCCAATTATGAGAAACGGATCAGTCAGATCAGCGGCGCACGTAGGGGAATCGGAATGGCTGCAGATACAGGGGATAACCGGGAAAAAATATCTCACGGCATGACCATCGTGTCAGCAATGACTTCCTGGGCCCTGGAAGGCGGGATCGTCATGGCAGACAGCATGCGCAGCCGGGGATACGGAACCGGAAAACGCACAACATTTTCAGTTTACCGCTTTGAAGGCCGGGATAAGGGACTTCTGATCCTGATGTCCGTTCTTCTGGCAACAGTTATTTTCTGCTGCGTCATGGGTGGCAGCAGTGCCTCGTATACACCGGAGTTTTCCATAAATACGGGGATCTACACAGTTCTGGGCGCTGTGGCCTACGGGATCTTTCTGGCCATTCCCACAGCTGTGAATATTACGGAGGATATCATATGGCACATTTTGAGATCAAAGATCTGAGTTTTTACTATCCTACAGAGAAGAAAAAACCAGCTCTTTCACATATCAACCTGAAAATCGAAAGGGGCCAGTACGTAACGGTCTGCGGCAGAAGCGGAAGCGGCAAGACCACGTTACTCAAACATCTGAAAACTGTACTGGCACCACATGGAAAAAAAGAAGGCGAGATCTTTTTTGAGGGAAAACCGCTGAAAGATTCCGACCTCCGGACGCAGTCATCCCGGATCGGCTATGTTATGCAGAATCCGGACAACCAGATCGTCACGGACAAGGTATGGCATGAACTGGCATTTGGTCTTGAGAGCCTTGGCATGGATCAGAAGACCATCCGTCTCCGTGTGGCGGAAATGGCCAGCTATTTCGGCATCCAGGGCTGGTTCCACAAGAATGTAACAGAGCTTTCCGGTGGCCAGAAACAGCTTCTGAACCTGGCTTCCATCATGGCCATGCAGCCAAGCGTACTGATCCTGGACGAGCCCACCAGCCAGCTGGACCCTATCGCGGCAACGGATTTCCTGAACACAGTCCGCAAGATCAACCGGGAGCTGCGGACCACCATCATCATTACCGAGCACAGGCTGGAAGACATTTTTTATGCCTCAGATAAAGTCGTTGTGATTGAAGACGGAAAAGTGATCGCGGACGATGAACCACGTAAGATCGGAGAATTTCTCCGTGAGGGCAATAACCGGATGTTTGCCGCAATGCCCACACCTGTACAGATCTTTTACGGGGTAAAAAATTCTTACATCAGCGAGGACGGGACCACAGTACCGGAATTTCAGAAATGTCCGCTGACAGTCCGTGAAGGCGGCGACTGGCTCAGCAGGATTTTTAAAGACAAAACACCGGAATATACCACAGTACCTGAAAAGATCACCACAGATCCGGACAATGTAAAAGACCCTGCCGTTCTGGTAAAAGAAGTCTGGTTCCGCTATGAGAAGGACACCCCGGATGTTCTCAAAGGGATCACATTCCAGGTTCCGGAAAACACGCTGTTCGCCATTGTAGGCGGTAACGGAACCGGTAAATCTACCACTCTGAAGGCGATTTCCAACATCTGTAAACCATACCGTGGAAAGATCTGTATCCAGGGAAAACCGGTAAACAAATATAAATCCGGAGAGCTTTTTGACGGTCTGCTGGCTATGCTGCCACAGGATCCCCAGAGCCTTTTCGTAAAGAAAACCGTGAGGGAAGATCTGGAAGAAATGCTCCACGGAAAAGAAGAGGAAAAAAAGAAAAAGATCGAAGAAGTTGCAGAAATCTGCGATATTTCCGGGCTTCTGGAACATCATCCCTACGACCTTTCCGGTGGTGAGCAGCAGAGGGCGGCCCTTGCAAAAGTACTTCTCACCAACCCGAAGATCCTGCTTCTGGATGAGCCCACCAAAGGAATCGACAATTTCTTCAAGCTGGAATTTGCCCGGATCCTGGACCGGCTGAAAAGCCAGGGCGTGACGATCATCATGGTTTCCCATGACGTGGAGTTCTGTGCCAGATATGCAGATCTTGTGAGCATGTTTTTTGACGGAAGCATTATTACAACCAATACGCCGAACCGCTTTTTCTCACAGAACAGCTTTTACACAACGGCAGCCAACCGCATGAGCCGCCATGTATTTGAAAATGCCATTACAAACGAGGATGTGATCGAATTATGCAAAAAGAATCTGTAAAATATTTCAGCGCAAAAAGAATTATAAGTTATTTAATGATCCTGATCCTGATACCGGCCACCCTGATCTTGTTCTGGCATTTCGGGGACCGGAAATATTATCTCTGCAGCCTGCTTCTGATCATTTATTCCATGATCCCGTTTTTCTTAAGCTTTGAGAAGCGGAAGCCACAGGCCAGAGAGCTTGTTTCCATTGCGGTGATGTGTGCCATTGCAGTTGTTTCCAGGGCCGCATTTATGATGCTGCCACATTTTAAGCCCATGCTTGGGATCATTATGATAACAGGAATGGCATTCGGGGCAGAAGCCGGTTTCCTTACCGGTGCCCTGGGCGCTTTTGTCAGCAACTTTCTGTTCGGACAGGGTCCGTGGACTCCATGGCAGATGTTCGGATACGGCATCGGCGGACTTCTGGCAGGACTGCTTGCCCGCAAAGGGATCATGACAGAGAAAAAACGCGTCCGTACAGCAGTGATCGGTTTTCTGATCATTCTCTGCATTGTGGGACCGATTCTGGATACCTGCACCGTATTCACCATGAACAGTGTGATCACGGCGGCATCCGCAGGGGCGATCTATCTGTCAGGACTTCCGGTAAACATTGTCCACGGGACAGCGACAGCACTGACTCTTTTAATCTTATGCAAACCACTTATGGAGAAGCTGGAGCGTATCCGTATCAAATATGGAATGATGGGTGAGGACGAAGATGAGATTTGACAGTTACCATCCGGTGATAAACCTGATATATTTTGTGTCGGCCATTGCATTTACCATATGGTTCCACCATCCGGTGTTCCTGGTGATCTCCTATGTGTCGGCATTCCTGTATTCTGTGAAGCTTAACGGCAAAAAAGCTCTGATCTTTAACCTGTGCCTGATTCCGCTGGCCGTATTGTTTGCCCTGTATTACGCTTCTTATCATCATTTCGGTATCACCAATCTGAGAAAGAATTTCATTGGAAATGAGATCACCCTGGAATCGCTGGTGTATGGACTGATGCTTGGTGTAACTGTGGCAGCGGTGATCATGTTTTTTTCCTGCATGTTTGCGGTGGTTTCTTCAGATAAAGTTGTATATCTTTTTGGAAGAATCTCACCGAGGCTTTCACTGTTTCTGTCGATTCTCCTGCGCAGCGTGCCAAGGATCAAAGAGAGAGGACGCAAGATTGAAATTTCCAGAGAAGGGATCGGCAAAGGCGTGCGCCAGGGAAATATCCTGCAGAGATTTTTACACGGGATCAGCCTGATCTCCATTGTGATCACCTGGACTCTGGAAGATTTTGTGGACAGCAGCGTTTCCATGAAAAGCCGCGGATATTCGCTGAAAGGCCGAACTGCTTTTTCCATTTACAGATTTGACAACAGGGACCGGAGTTTCGTTGTGATGATCTTTCTCTGCCTGACTGTGGTAGCCTGTGGGATACTGCTGGATCAGACAGAGATCATATATAATCCGGAGATCATCATGAACCGTATCACACCGCTTTCGGCAGTGTTCTATGGGGCTTATGGAGTATTGCTTCTGCTTCCCATGGGACTGCAGGTTGCAGGAGAGATCCGCTTTCGCAGACGGTAAAAGTACAGTAAAAAAGTACAGTAAAAGTTTCCCGCAAAGGTTGACGGGTTGTGATAATGATGTTAAAATCAGAACAAGAGGTTTTGAACTGAATACTTTTTGTTGCTGTTCACCGGTAATGAAGTGAACAGTAACTGCTTTTTTGGAAATCCTTATAGGAGACAGGCGGAATTCCTGTACAGGTAGATGCACTTTCGTATAGTCGAAACGCGGGGGATTTTTGCAGAAGGTAGATTTTGTTTTTGCATATCGGACGTCTATCAGGTAACAGCTTATTTACTGTTCGGACATGAATTGTTTTTAAGACAGCAATTTATGGCCGGAGGGGAGATTTGCTGTTGCCTTTTTTGTGTACTTTTTTAGAAAAAAAGGACCGTGAAGACCATTTTTTCAGTGATTCAGGGCAATGAAAAAAGGTCATTCAGTCGGACCTCGAAAAAGGAAAAGGAGGAAAGATATGAAAGCAAACAAGAATCTACAGAGACTTCTCAGTATTCTTCTCAGTGGTGCGATGATCGCTTCTGCTCCGATGTCAGCATGGGCAGACGATTTCACAGACGCTGCCGCACAGGTTGAGTCTGTACAGACAGAAGAGAATACGCAGGATGAAGTACAGCAGGATGCAGCAGATGCAGACGCAGCAGATGCGGTTGCTGATACTGCAGAAGATGTGTCTTCGTCAGAAGATGCCGCATTGCAGGAAGACACGCAGGACGATTTACAGGAGGAGACTCCGGAAGAACTGGAGACTCCGGAGGATCAGAGCCAGGCAGAGGAACCTGGAGATGATTCCGCAGCTGGATTTACAGATGGAGACCAGGCAGCCCTGAGTGCCGGTGATACCACAGAAGGAACTACAGATAATAATGAGAAACCGGCGTTTAAGACAATAAAATTCGCCTGGAAGACAAACATGGAGAGCGAAACGTATATTCCGATCGAGCCGGTTGTAAACGGTGATAAAGAATATACGATCACTGTACCGGATCAGGTATATGGATATTATATATACGTAGAGCTTAACAATGACAATTATGTAGCAAAGCACAATACAATTTCCTGGGGTAAAGAAGTTGCAGAGGAAGTTCCGAATGGTAAATGGAAGTATATCCTTGCATCAGGAGGAGCACAGTCAACACCTTCTGATACTGTTTTTGTTGCAGGTACAAGTAAGGAATATAAGCATGAAGACGATGTAAACTATACAGTACATGTTGTTCGTTCTACATCTCTTGATGATATCAGTGTTGCGGTAGACGGAGAAGCGAATGATACCTTACGTCCGGCGTTTACCCCTGGAACACATGATTACAGAGTATCTGTTCCATATGATGCCCAGAAAATAGCTGTTACAACTGGCCCAAGTTCTATTCGCAAAAATTATAAAATAGAAGTAAATGGGACACAGGTAGAGACAAAATATGAGAACCGTAAGTATCGTGGAACAGCAGAGCTTCCGATTAAATGGGATTCTAATGATCAGATGAAGATCACATTAAAATCCATTGAGCCGGATGAATCCAAAAAGGCCGTAAGTGAAGAATATACTTTAACACTGCTTCGTCAGACTAAGGGCGATACTCCTCGAATCGGACTGCAGCCGGATAATGTCACTGCATTTGATACACAGACAAGAAAACTGTCTGTCCGTGCAACTGCGGGAGGAACTCTCAGCTACCAGTGGTACAAGAACACAGAGAATAAGAACGAAGGCGGAACTCCGGTAGAGAACGGTACTGAGGCTACACTGGAGATGAACGGTCTTGTAGAAGATCAGGAAGTTGCTTATTACTACTGTGTTGTTACCAATACTACTGCAGATGGAACCAAGAATTCTGTAATCAGTGATACAGCCAAGGTTACTGTAAATGTAGATCCTACACCAACAGTTTCTCTGTCTCTTGCAGATGGATCACCAATTCCGGCAGCTGGCTATAATTATGACTCAGATTCCAAGGATCTCGCTACATTTAAAGCAACAGCTACCAGCAGAGCTAAAGATGTAACATATGAGTACCTGTGGAGGTATGGTACTGAGGCAGATACTCCTGATTCAGATTTGGATATAATGCCAGGTGATTGTCAGTCTGATACTTTTACACCAATTCTGAAAGATGGAATGTATTATGTTACCTGTGAAGTTAGCTGTAAAACACCGGATAATGAGTATACAACATATGATGGATATGCATCTCAGAGAATTCCGGTAAAGATTACTGCAACAAGGGCTGAACAGCTTATAATAAAAAAACAGCCTGTAAATCTGGAATGTCCTGTAGGAGGCTCTTTTGAGTGGGGAGCATTAAAGGTTTCATTAGAAAATGGTCAGATAAAAGGAAATGTTGCCTATCAGTGGTATGAGAGTGCTGAAAAAGACGGAACATATACACCTGTTGATGGTGAAACAAGCAGTATGTTCTATGGTCTTTCCCAATATACCAAGGAAGCCGGAACAAGATGGCTGTACTGTGATGTTACCAATACGGTAGAAAGTAGCAGTGGAAAAACTTATACAGCAGTCACAAAGAGTGATGTTATTTCCGTAACTGTTTATGAGGGTAAAAAGCTGGAAGGCCTGGAAGGAACGGGAACAGAGAGTGAGCCATACCTTCTCGGAACAACAGAGAACCTTGCTACTGTAGCTGATTATGTAAATAACAAAAAAGAACATTTTGATAATTCTTTCTTCAAATTCACAGCAGATGTTACACTTCCGGAGAACTGGGCACCGATCGGAACTTCAGAATCCGGATTTAACGGAATCATTGATGGAGATGGACATCTTCTTACTGTTCCGAAAGGTGAGAAATGTCTCTTAGGCGTTACTCATGGAGCAACTCTGAAGAACCTGAACATTTATGGAGAGCAGATCGCATCTGCAGGTGTTGTAGAGCATTATGATATTGGAACAACCATCAGCTGTGACCGTGTAACACTGAAGAGCGGAACACAGACACTGGAATCCGGATTCCTGGGCGGATATGCATCAGGAAGAGATGAGATCAGCCTGACTAACTGTACAGTAGAGTCTGGTGTTATCATCGGATATGATAAGAAACAGTCCAATATCGGTTCCTTTGGCGGTGAGTACAACGGAACTATGCTGAACTGTGTAAGCCATGCAACTGTTTACGGTGTAAACTATGTAGGCGGTATCTGCGGTAATAAAGGTCAGACTATGGGACATTACAATCTTCTGTACTGTATCTTCGACGGAACAGTTGAGGCAAGCGGAAACTATGCAGGTGGTATTTCCGGCGGTGGTTATGGTGGAACCAGATTTGGTCTGGATAGTGCACCGAATACACCGGCAGTAACTATTAAGAACTGTTATGCATCCGGAACAGTTACCGGTAAGAATTATGTAGGCGGTATCCTTGGAGCAGAGCCTGGTATCGTACAGTGCTGGTCAAACGGTATCGGATACATCCAGTATAACAAGTTTACAGGAACTGTAACAGCAACAGATGGTACTTATGTAGGCGGCATCGTAGGTTATATCCACGGCCTGGACAAGTACATGTACATTAACGATAACCTTTATGACTGCAACGCTGCAAAGGGAATCGGATTTATCAAGTATATCGACACAAGCTGCGAGAACCCGACAGAGATCGAAGGAATCGGATACTACAGCACAAAGGGTGGCATTCCGGAAAAACTGCCGCAGGGCATTGCAGGTGTTGAGCGTGCAGACCACAACCGTACAGATGACCCGATGGGTGCAGATGCAGACAAGCTTGCGAAATCTGCAACAAAAGATGAGATCGGTGAGGCTCCGATCGGCCAGAGAGTGATCATGGATCTGGAGCTTTCCGGCGATTACAAGACAACCTTCTATCTTGGACATGACCTGGATCTTACAGGAATGAAGATCACTGCGAAATACAATGACGGTACAACAGAAGATGTTCCACTTGATAAAGTAGAGATCACAGGATATGACAAGAACGTTCGTGGAACACAGGAGCTGAAGCTCGAGTACAACAAATTTGTCAAGACTCTTAATGTAAAAGTTCTTAAGAGAACAGATGGAAAGATCAGCGTTACTTTCTCATTACTTGGAGACAGTATCCATGACAGTGATGAGGATAACACCTATCATACACTTCATGCAGGAAACCTGGATACCTGGATCGAAGCAAAAACTTATGAAGTAGATGCAAACGCAACAGTTTATGATGTATTCCGCCAGGTTCTGACAGAGAATGAATACACCTGGAGAAACACAGCTGGAAACTATGTTGAGGGAATCACTCCTAAGGGATCTGATAAAGAGCTTGCAGAGTTTACAAACGGTAAGTTCAGTGGCTGGATGTACACTCTGAATGGCGTTCATCCGGATCTCAGTGTAATTCAGCAGTATCTGGAAGATAACGATGTGATCGTATTCCACTATACAGATTATTATCCGGCAGAGCATGAGCATAAACCGGCAGCTGCCTGGTCCAGCGATGCGACTGGCCACTGGCATGAGTGCCTGGACAACTGGTGCCCGGCAGTAGACAACACAGAGAAAGACAGCTATGCAGAGCATACTTTCGATGAAGGAAAGATCACCAAGAAAGCTACTTACAAAGCAGATGGTGTTAAGACTTACACATGTACAGTATGCGGTTATGAGAAGACAGAGTCTGTTCCGAAACTGAAATGCACAAAACATACTTACACATGGAAGACAACAACCAAAGCGACAGTATTTAAGCCGGCAGTACAGACAGGAACCTGCTCCAAGTGCGGTGCCAAGACAACAAGAAGCTACGGCAAGAAACTGACACCAACCCTGAAGCTGAACACAACTAAATTTACTCTCAAAGTAAAACAGTCCACTTCAAAGGTGAAAGTAACCGGCCTTGCAAATGGTGATTCCGTAAAATCCTGGACATCCAGCAACAAGAGCGTAGCAGCAGTCAACAGTAAGGGCGTGATCACAGCTGGTTCCAGGACAGGAAAAGCAAAGATCACTGTAACTCTGAAGAGCGGAAAGAAAGGCTACATCACAGTAACCGTTCAGAAATCTGTCGTAAAGACTGTTAAGATCACAGGAGTAAAATCCGCACTTACCCTTACAAAAGGTAAGAGCACAACCCTGAAACCTGTACTCAGCCCGTTCACAGCAGGAGAGAAGATCACTTACGCTTCTTCCAACAAGAACGTAGCAGCAGTCAACAGCAAAGGTGTGATCACAGCAAAGAAAAAAGGAACCGCAGTCATCACAGTTAAGAGCGGAACCAAGAAAGTAACCTGCAAAGTTACTGTAAAATAAAACTTACAAAAAACTTTACAGAAAAACTTACACAAAAAAACAGGGTCTGTCAGGAATGACAGCCCTGTTTTTTTGTGCCATGAAAATTACTTCGTAATGTTTCAATGACATAAAAGTGTGATCAGAGGATACGGAAGGTATACTCTGAGACGTCCGCATAAAGCGGAGATCATGCCGGATTGATGACAATCCGGTTTCGTCTGGCCAGTGCAATGGCGATATGGAAGCCCTCCGCTATGGCGCAGGCTTTATCGGCAATGCTGATGATCCAGGCTTCTTTGTTACGTGGAAGAGGCCCCAGAGGGAACATATGTGAGAGGATTGCATCCAGTTCTCTGTCCGTCATGTCAAAGTGAGTGGCACTGTTTTCTGCGGCAGCCTTCGGGTGATAAAACGCCTGATGCTCACCGGTTGGTGTCTCTGCCTTGAAATCATAAGGGCAGAAATCATGAAGAAGTCCTGCCCTTGCGGCAGCCTTCTCATCACACCCCAGTTTCCTGGCAATAAACCAGGAAAGATAGGAAACATTAATACTGTGCATGAGCCGTGTGGTCCACTGGTGGTGGGTGTACAGGCTCAGCTTCAGGAACTCTCTGTTGCAGAGGATGTTCTTCACAAGCTCATGATATTCCCGTGAGACCTCATCCGACACCGTGATATCCATCGGCAATCACCTTCTTTCTTTTGTTTATAATTTCATTATGACGCTTATGGCGAAAAATGCAATAAAGTTTATATTTTTTTTATAAATTAGTTGAGACAAATTTTTTCAGAATGGAATCTTCTGTTTTTCATCTGTTTTCCATGACCGGAGATATGGTATAGTAATGAACAGAATTGGTGTCAGTGAAAATTTTATGAAAAGACGGAGGAGAGAGAACGAATATGAAACCAGAAAAACTGATTGAAGTACTTTCTGTTGCAGAACGATTAAAAGATGCAGTGCGTCATTGCTATACATCCGGAGGCAGGCGGGAGAGTGTTGCGGAGCATTCCTGGAGAATTTCTCTGATGGCATATTTTGTCAGCGACGAGTTTCCGGAGGCAGATCTTCTGAAGATCATGAAAATGTGCCTGATCCATGATATGGGAGAAGCTTTTACCGGGGATATCCCAGCTTTTGAAAAAACAGTAAAAGATTCAGAAAAAGAAGCCGATGTGCTGGGTGAATGGGTGAAAACTCTGCCGGAACCATTTGATAAAGAGATGGCAGAACTGTATCAGGAAATGGAAGCACAGCAGACTCTGGAATCCAGAATCTACAAAGCTCTGGACAAACTGGAAGCGCTGATCCAGCACAATGAATCCGACATCAAAACCTGGATCCCACTGGAATATAACCTGCAGATGACCTACGGAAATGAACAGGTGAAATTCTCAGATTATCTGACGGAGCTTCGGGAGCAGGTAAGAGCAGATAGTGTGCGGAAGATTGAAAAATTTGTACACTAATTTGCACATCTCCATCAGAACCATTAAAAAAGAGGGAACCATTTTACGTGGTTCCCTCTTGTAAAAATTCCGATTTTATGCGGATTTCTTATTTACCAAAGTATCTCTTAAGCAGTCCAGCGAATGCTTTGCCGTGTCTTGCTTCGTCTTTAGCCATCTCATGTACTGTGTCATGGATTGCGTCAAGGTCAGCTGCTTTCGCACGTTTAGCAAGGTCGAATTTACCTGCTGTAGCACCGTTCTCAGCTTCTACGCGCATCTGAAGGTTCTTCTCTGTGCTGTCTGTTACAACTTCGCCAAGGAGCTCTGCGAATTTAGCTGCATGCTCTGCTTCTTCGTAAGCTGCTTTCTCATAGTAGAGACCTACTTCCGGATATCCTTCTCTGTGAGCAACTCTTGCCATTGCAAGATACATACCAACCTCAGAGCACTCGCCCTCGAAGTTTGCTCTCAGGTCTGCAAGGATGTCTTCGCTGACGCCCTTAGCTACGCCTACAACATGCTCAGCTGCCCATGTGAGCTCGCCTTCCTGTTTGGAAAACTTGGAAGCTGGTGCTTTACATACTGGACAGACATCCGGTGCCTGCTCGCCTTCGTAAACATATCCACATACATTACATACCCATTTTGCCATAGTTTTATTCTCCTTTTCTTATAAAAATTTTATTTTGATTTTATTGCTTCTCTTAATTAATAATAGTAATTATTACTGTTTTATAGTATCATGTAGATGCGTTTTTGTCAAGACTATTTTTCCTCTTTTTTGAGACATTCCTTACAGATTCCATAGAAGCTGGCGTCTACGTTGAAGACCTTGCCGTGGATGAATTCTGCGGCTGCCTGTTCCAGGATATCGTTGAGGTTGTCTGACTGCATGTCAATGACACAGTTGCATTTCATACACATGAAGTGTGAGTGTGGTGCGACCCTTCCATCGTAGCGGTCCGCGCTTCCAAAATTGGTCAGCTTCCGGATCTCGCCGATGTCACTGAGAAGAGAAAGATTACGGTAGACAGTTCCGAGACTGATGTTGGGATAGATCTGTCGAAGATTCTCGTATACTGTATCTGCCGTTGGATGATCTGTTCTGGATCTCAGGAATTCCTTGATCGATTCTCGCTGACGGCTGTATTTAAGTGCTGCCATAATGTTTCCTCCTATCAGTAATAGTAATTATTACTGATATTATAATAACTGACAGCCATGCTTTTGTCAATAGTTTTTTATCTGTTTACGGAAAAATATTTTGCCCTTAATGATAGGATTTTATCAGTAAAAATTCTTATTGAAAAATTTTTAAAAATAAGTTGACATAGACTAACTTTAGTAGTATATTTACAGCAGTTAGAGAAATCTAACTAAAGCGTAAAGGAGAATGCAAATGACTTGTGAAAAATTTGAATCTGTCATAGGTTATCATTGTTCCCCTGTATTAATGGGAATGAAACCGGCGAATCTTGTTTCTTTTTCCAAGGTAAAGATGCCGGAGCTGCCGGAGATCATTTCGGATTATAAGGAGGGTCTTGAACGGGAAGGTATCCGTATGGAGATCATCTGTGGATGCAGGAAGCATTATCTTCTTCTGGTGTACCGGCCGGATATGCTGCAGGAATATCTTGCGCAGGATGAAGCCAGGAATCTTTTGCTTCAGGATGGCTATAATATAGATGGTTCTCTGGATGAGATGATCGCCCGTCTGAAGGAGCGTTTTTTTCATAAGACGGAGTTTCCTCATGAAATTGGGCTTTTCCTGGGGTATCCCATTGAGGATGTGAAGGGCTTCCGGAAGTTCGGGGGCAGTGGCTGCAAGATGTGTGGTTACTGGAAGGTTTATGATAATGTTGAGCAGGCTCGCAGGGTTTTTGACAGTTATGATAAGTGCCGGGAGTTTACGGCGGCGCAAATCCGTGCGGGGTATTCGATTTTGCAGGTTGTTGGTATGAAGCATCTCTGTACATCTCAGATGTGCGTATAATATAAAGTTTAAAAACAGGAGGTTTTTGAGATGAGCAAGGTAGGAATTATTTACTGGTCTTCTACAGGTAACACAGAGGCTATGGCGCAGGCTGTTGAGGAAGGTGCTAAGGCTGCTGGTGCAGATGTTGAGATTATGGAAGTGTCTGATGCTGATGTAGATAAAGCGCTTTCTTTTGATGTTCTGGCTCTTGGTTGTCCGGCTATGGGTGATGAGGAGCTTGAGGATGGTGAGTTTGAGCCGTTCTTCTCTGATCTTGAGGGTAAACTGTCTGGTAAGAAGGTTGCTCTTTTTGGTTCCTATGACTGGGGCGATGGTGAGTGGATGAGAACCTGGTGCGGCAGAGCTAAAGATGCTGGTGCTGAGCTTGTTGAGGATGAGGGACTTATCTGCAATAATACTCCTGATGATGAGGGACTGGCTGCTTGCCGTGAGCTTGGTGGTAAGCTGTCGTAAGGATGTTGGATTCCGGATATAATTAATTGAATACAGAGTTGAGCATTGGATTTTGGAAGCTGCCTGGATGGTTTGTCCGGGCGGCTTTTTTTCTTTGATATGAGAAGGGACGCCCGTGAGGCGTGTGCTGGCTTTTCAGGGCGGTAGGGATAGAGCGATTCAGGAGTGGGAGTTTTGCTGTGTGGGTGTTGTTTTGAGGAAATATAGAAGAAATGAATATTTAAACGTGGGGAACTTTGTTGCTTTTGATATTTAGCTGTCCTAAAATAGATGGGGATGAAATAGTTGTACAGGGAGGTGTGCCGGATGACGAAGGATGAGGCGGAGCAGTATTTGTATTATGCGATGACAATTGGGGAGCAGCTTCTTTGCTGTGGTGCAGAGGTTGGGCGTGTTGAGGATACGATCCGTCGTATTTGTCTGGCTTATGGTGCTTCCCGGGCGGATGTTTTTTCGATTACGTCTAGTATTGTGACGACGATTTATGGTGAGAATTTCGGGATTTGTACGCAGACGCGACGTGTGCCGGGGATGGCGAATGATCTGGGGAGGTTGGATGATCTGAATCAGCTTTCCAGATTTATTTGTGAATTTCGGCCGAAGCCGGAAGAGATTCAGAGGCGGCTGGATGTGATACGGAATAAGCAGGGGTATTCTTTCAGGACGCAGATTTTGATTTATGCGGTGATTTCCGGTTCGTTTTCTGTGTTTTTTGGTGGGGATCTTAATGATATGATCGCTTCGGCGCTGATCGGTATTGTGTTGAAGCTGTTTGAAGCTTTTGTGAAGAGAGGGGCGCTGAATTCGCTGCTTACGGTGCTTTTGTGTTGTGGAGCGGGTGGTGTTCTTTCCAATCTTACGGTTCTGATGGGACTGGGGCATCATGCGGATCTGATCAGTATTGGTAATATTATGTTGCTGATTCCGGGTATTGCGTTTACCAATTCGCTGCGAGATATGTTTTCCGGGGATACGATTACGGGGTTGATCCGGTGTATGGAGTCGATTTTGCTGGCGTTGGTTGTGGGCCTTGGTTTTACGGCGGCGAATCTGTTATTCTGATGGGATTCAGGCGCAGTACTGTAACAGAGACAGCGGTGTGTCCATGAATATGGAGGAAAAAATATGAGAGAGATCATACAGCTGATCGTATCTTTTACGGGATCCCTCGGCTTTGCGGCTTTATTTAATATACATGGAAAAAAGCTCTGGTTTGCGGCTCTGGGCGGCTGTCTGTCCTGGGCTGTTTATCTGGCGGTGGAGTTTGTAACACCGAGTCCTTATATCTGTGGCTTTTGGTCAACAGTGGCGATTACTTTGTATGCGGAGTGTATGGCGAGGGTACATAAGACGCCGGTTACGGTTTTTCTGGTTTCGGCTACGATCCCGCTGATCCCGGGTGCGGCATTGTATCGTACCATGAACTGGATGATGATGAGGAACTGGACGAATTTTCAGAAGGATGGGATCTATACGATTCTTTTTGCGGCCAGCATGGCTGCAGGTATGACGCTGACGACCATTGCTTTCCGGATGGCATGGCGGTGGATGTATAGGCAGAGACGGATGTAGAAATGAAATCGGAACAGCTTCTGGCAGCTTTTACAGACAGTTCAGGAGAGGCTGTGGCTGAGACAGAAGAAGTGCTGCCGGATACAGAAGACATCGATGAGGTTTCTGATGCGGATGCAGCATCTGATGTGGAACAGAATGATATAGCGGAAGAGGAAATTACTGCAGAAAACGAGTTGGAGGAGCTTCAGCCGAAGATTTCAGGAGAAAGTACAGATCCTGAGAATAGCGAAGCAGAGGAAAATACGGTATCAGAGTTTTCTGATGGAGAGAATGCAGAGAAGGACTATAAAGAAAAGATAATTAAAATAAGTATTGGAAATGGCGTTACCAGTATTGGAGATAGGGCATTTAAGAAGTGTGTAAGCCTTAGTAAGATAACATTCTCACAAAGTCTCGAAGGTATTTACAAAAATGCGCAATCTGTGAAGAGGCAGGAAATGCGAAGGTATTTTGCAGCACTTGCAAAAAGATTCTTGGTGAGAAGAAAGAAATTTCTGCAACGGATCACAGCTTTGCAGAATGGGTTAAGAAAACACCGGCAACGGTAACATCCGGCGGAAAGATCACCGCAAAAGCAAAAGGAACTGCAGTGATCACCGTGAAATCCGGAACCAAAACTGTGAAGTGTAAAGTAACCGTAAATTAATATTTCCCCGTTTACAAACCATCGGAAATGTGTTACGATTTTCCCATATGGAAAACTC
>OLRJ01001542.1_pt1 | contig 19389 bp, 16 predicted proteins | sample 1672741 | NCBI WGS metagenome assembly OLRJ01 (sample SAMEA3136719, study PRJEB25190) | human gut metagenome | biome: human gut; feature: human-associated habitat; material: faeces | place: Austria | collected 2013
CCGCCCCCGCCGTGCAGTACATCTCAATCCAGCAAAATCGCGTCTCCCCCCAAGCTCACCCGGTTCTCCGGGGCCAGTCTCTGACATAGGTCCCGCAGTGCCAGCAGCTTGGGGTCTTTCGCGTTCCGGCTCTCCACCCCAGGCAGGCCATACTCCTCCCCGATCATGGCATACTTCGTCTCACCCAGATCATGGTACGGCAGCAGATTCAGCTCCGGCCGCCCCGCCAGCCCCGCCACAAAACGCGCCCCCGCAGCAACCTCCTCCTCGCTGTCGTGATACCCCGGCACCAGCGGCATCCGCACGATGACCCGCCCGCCCTTCTTCGGCAGCTCCTCACACAGCTTCTCGATGTTCTGCAAGATGCGCTCGTTCGGCACGCCAGTCAATTCCTTGTGTTTCCCGCTGTCCATCGCCTTCAGATCGACAAACACGGTGTTGCAATGCTGCGCCACCGCCCAAAGCTGCTCCCAGGGCGCAAAGGCCGAGGTCTCGATACAGGTGTTGATGTAATTGGCCCGGCAAAGCCGCAGTGTCTCCGCCGCCACCTCATGCTGTAACAGCACTTCCCCGCCGGAGAGCGTCACGCCGCCCCCGCCCTTCCGATAAAAGGCCGCGTCCTTCGCCGCCTCCCGGTAGAGCTGCTGGGCCGTATACGCCTTCCCCGCGATCATCCGAGCCTTCGCCGCGCACAAGGTCACGCAGGCCCCGCATTGGACGCAGGCAGAAAAGTTTACGGTCACCCGTTCCCCCGGTACCACCGTGTTGACCCCATGGGAACAGACCTTCTCGCACATCCCGCACCCGGTACACTTCTCCCGGTTCACCGCCAGCTGGGGCCTGGCCGCCAGCCCAAAGGGATTGCTGCACCACCGGCACCGCAAAGGACATCCCTTAAAAAACAGAATGGTGCGGATACCCGGCCCGTCCGTGTTCCGAAAGCGCCCGATGTCAAATAAAATGGCCGTTTTCTCGCTCATGTTACGCCCTCCCCAAGATAGCAGTTTCCCGGAGCCAAACGACTCCGGGAACTGCATCGGAAGAAAAATCAGAAGGTATGCTCCGTGCGGTTGATGATATCGTCCTGCACGCGCTCTGCAATGTCAGTCCAGTAGACGCTGTACCCCGCCACACGAACCATCAGCGTGGGATAGTTTTCCGGGTGTGCCTTGGCGTCGATCAGCGTTGCCTTGTTGATGGTGTTGAACTGCACGTGGTACACCCCATAGTCGTTGAGCATGGTCCGCACCAGATTGGTGAAGTTCCGCATCCCGGCCTCTTTATACTCCGGCTGCACATAGGTGGCGTCGGGGCAGTTGAGAGGAATGTCTCGAATGGTATTCATAAGATGATCTCCTTTCCGATCTCCGGTCCGATCACTGCATCAGCTCGCTCTGGCTGATCCACATGTTCAGCAAGGTTCCGTTGGTATAGGCCGGGAAGTCCAGCTTGCCATAGCTCCGGGCCGCCGCCGTGGGGCCGTTGGTGTCGGCCTGCTGGGTGGCGGACATGGTGTCGGAGATGGGCATCCCCGCCAGCCGTCCGTTGGGGGTGGCGCCGGTCATTGCACCGTAGCCCACGTTGGACTGCACCATCTGCACCGCCGCGTCGCAGTAGTGCCCGCGGTACATTTTCAGGCGCATGGTGCAGTGGGCAAACCACTCCCACAGGTCGGCCGCGATCTCGTCGGCAAAATCATCGTCGTTGCCATACTTGGGCGCGGCCAGGAGCTTCGCCCGCAGGGCCTCGTAGCCCACGAAGTTCTTCTTACAGGCGTCGGCCACTTCGGGAAGCGTGGCTTCTTTATCTACATAGACCACTTTCTTGATGGCTGCCACCGAGTCCACCATGGTGGCAAAGCCGACCATCTGCATCGTGGGACCAATGTTCACCTTGGCTCCCCCCGCCGTAGCGTCCTTGGCCCGCTCCAAAGCCCCGTCCAGCAGCACGGTAAAGGTCGGCAGATTGAACTGCTCGGCCAGGATCTTCTCGCAGATCAAGAGGTTGGCATGGCACTCGTCAATGGCGTACTTCACCTGCCCCTTTACCGCAGCATAGAAGTCCTCGAAGGTCGTCAGCGTCTCCGGTGCCCCGGATTCATAGGTCACGACCTGGCCGCAATAGGTGCCGTCCACGCCTTCTGCCTTTTGGCCGTTGGTCACCGCGGCAAAAATACATCCAGCGACGTTAATGATACCAGAGTCCGTGTGGCCATACTGCAAGCCCTCAGCCCCCGGCTCCACACAGCCGATGGGAGAACCATATTTCAGGATATCCCGCCGGTTGTAGTTGGAGTGTCCGTCCAGGCCCCCGGCCCGGTGTTCCAGCATCTCATACAGCCCTTCGCAGTTGAAGAAGGAGGGGTGCCCCATGCCCTCTGCCGCCAGCTCACAGGCTTCGTACAGCAGAGCGTCCGGCGTTTTCTGGTGCAGCATCAGCGACACCGCCGGAGAGGTGGTCTTCGCGTACCGCATCGCCCGCAGGCACAGGTAGGAAAGCTCGTTGGACGCATCCTTCCCCTTCTCGTCCAGGCCGCCCACATCCAAATGGGGATAGCGGTAATACCCGCCAAAGATATAGGCCATCTGGGTAGACTGGAACCACACGTTGGAGGTCACCCGCACATACAGCTCCTCGATCAGCTCCATGGCGCTCTCCGGCGTCAGGATGCCCTTTTCGATGTCGGCTTTGTAGTACGGATACATATACTGGTCGAACCGTCCCCAGGTGATGGACGGCCCCGCCCCTTCCACAAACAGGAAGAAGCATACGGCCCAGGCCGTCTCGCAGGCATCATGGAAGGAGGTGGCCGGCCCCCAGGGGACGCGGGTCATCATCTCTGCCATCTTCTCCAACTCCTGCTTGCGCACCGGGTCTGTTTCCTGGGCGGCCTTCCGGGCGCAGGCGGCGGACATCCGCTCGCCCCAGTCCCGAATGGCCTCCAGCACCTCGATAATGCCGTTGTAGAACATGCGCTTGTCTACGGATTCCGGGTCGTTGGGGTCCAGGTCCGCCCGCAGCGCCTTGGCCTTTTCATAATACTTCACGAACCCATGCTCGATCACATCCGTCCAGGACGGGATAAAGTGGGAGCCGTTGGCGCACAGGTAGTTGGACACGTCAGACACGCCGCCAAACTGCGCCCGGTCCCATTCCTTGGGGTCCACATAATGGCCCCACTGAACGGCCATGGTCTTCTCCTTCCAGTAAGGAAGAAGATCCTCCTCCAACTCCTTATACTCCTCGTCCGTGATCTCAAAGGGGTCGTAGGTCCGACCCCGCAGGTTGGGCAGGTCGTCGGCTAACCAGTGGGCGTGCAGCTCGATGGCGAAGTTCGCCCCCCGGATGCGCTTGGTGGGCCAGCCCACCAGCTGCTCATGGTCATACACGTTGTCGCTGAGGGAACGGTAGACCTCTGCCGAAGCCTTGTACCGCCGCAGCATGCTGGGCATTCCCTCCGTCTCGCGGTACACCTTCGTGTACGCTCTGGCGCGGGTGATGTCTACGTTGGGACGGTTGGAGTGGAGCATCCCATTCAGCTCCTGGATGCGCTTCGTGCTGCCTACCTTGGCAACGGTGCCCGCCCGCAGCTCATTGCCCAGGGCAGCCCCGGCGGTGGGGGTGTGATTGGTGGCCATAAAAACCCTCCTGTTCTGTCGTTGTCGGCGCTTCGTGATCTCAGGTTTGTGTTGCGGTTTGCTTAGTCTATGGGGCTTTTCTTCGCCCAGTCCGTGATCTGGTCAATGTCGTGGCCGAAGAGCAGGGTCGCGTCATATTCCTTCTCCAGCGCCTGGATGCGCTTAATATTGTCAAAGAACTCATCCGTGGTCTTGTTGATGGTGCCGCCGGGGGGCAGCTGCTCGCGGTAGCTCTGGGCAGTGTAAACGGTGTCGCTGGTGGCGATGATGTTCCCGTGGTTCTCAGTGTGTAGGATGAGGCCAATAACACCGGGGGTGTGGGACTTCTGAATAAACAGCGTCAGGTCGTCCGCCAGCTTGGTCGTCTCGTGGATGGGTTTGAACTGGATGCCCTCCACGTCAAACAGGGTGCGAATATACGCGCCGGGGTTCCCGGTCATGACGCTGAAGTACGCCTCTTTCAGGTCTGCCTCCGAGACCATGACGTTTTGGATGGCCTTCGTGCCCACAAAGTGGCTCAGGCCGCCCGCATGGTCAAAGTGCAGGTGGGAGAGGATGAGGAGGTCAATGTCCTCCGGCTTCAGACCCTTCTCGGCCAGCGCCTCCTCGATGGTGATGCACTCGGTCACGGGGTAGTTGTGCAGCATCTCCTCGCTGTACAGCTCGGCAAAGTGTTCGCTGTTGCCGGTGTCATAGAGGATGTTGCCCAGGGTGGGGTGCTGGATGAGCAGCGACACCGCCGGTGACACGACCATCTCGTTCTCATCCTTCCAGTCCACCAGACGAAATTTTGGAAATTCCATTTTCCCCAAATACAAGACATGTAATCGTAAGCCCATGACACTGGCTCCTCCCGTTTTTGATATTGTCATATTCATTAAACCCCCGGCCCCCGAAAAAATCAATTCTCAGAAATGCAAGCACGCATTCCTTTTTCGCATGGATCGTGCTATACTAATCCAAAAAGGGGGTTCGTTCACCATGAACATCGACCATCTCCGCTACTTCCTCGTCCTCACCCAGGAGATGCATTACGGCCGCGCCGCCCAGCGCCTGAACATCTCCCAGTCCGGCCTGAGCCACGCCATGGCCGCCCTGGAGCAGGAGCTGGGCACCCCCCTCTTCCAAAAAAGCGGCCGGGGCATCGCCCTGGGGCGCTATGGTGCCGCCCTTCTCCCCCAGGCCCAGCAGATCGTGACCCTGGCAGACAACTGTCTGCGCAGCTTCCAAATGCTCCGGGAGGGCATCGGCACCCTCCGCATCCAGACCATTCCCCTGCTCCTCGTCCCCCTGGTCACCCGCCTGTGCCGCCAGTTCAAAGCAGCGCACCCCGGCTGTGACTTCACCTTTTCCACCGGCATGTCCAGCCAGGTCTGCCAAAGCGTCCTGGAGGGTAAGGCCGACCTGGGCTTCTGCTCCAAGATCTTCTCCGACCCCCAGCTAGAGTATGCGGCCATCCAGAGCCGCCCCATGGTCGCCGCCGTCCCCCTGGACCATCCCTTGGCCCAGCAGGAGAGCGTCACCCTGGAGGAGACGCTCCCCTACCCCCACGTCACCTACTCCTGGCTCAGCGGTCAGCGGGACCCGGTGGACCGCCTCTTTGCCCCCGTCCGGGACCGGTGGCACATCGCCTATGAGGTGGAAGACGCCAATTTTATCCTAGAGCTGGTCGCCCAGGGCTTCGGGATCACCGTCCTGCCGGACACTCCCCCGGTCCACCGCCCCGGCGTGAAGCGCCTGCCCGTCACCGATCCCGTCCAGACCAGTGACTTCTACATCGTCCGTCAAAAGGCCCCTCATCTTTTGGCCGCCGCCGACCAATTTTTTGAATACTGCGTCGGCCAAGCAAACGGCATGGACCTGACAAACGAACAACTGCCCCCGTCCGCTCGGTGAAACCCAAGCCAACGGGGGCAGCTGCTCATTTACATAAATACAATAAAATTTACAATAAAATTCGATCCGATCACAGGTCACAGGCCACCAGGTCGGCAAAGGTCTGCCGCCGCACGGCCAGCCGCGCCTTGCCATTGCGGACCATCACCAGCGCCGGACGGCACAGGCGGTTGTAGTTGGAGGCCATGGTAAAGTTATACGCCCCCGTGGTCAGCACCGCCAGCAGATCGTCCCGCCGCATCTCCGGTAGCTGGATGTTCTCCTGAATGAGGTCGCCGCTCTCACAGCAGCGCCCGGCCACGGTGCAGGTAAGGTCCCGTGCGTCGTTCATCCGGCTGGCGGGCACGACGGTGTAGGGTGCCTTGTACAGGGCATAGCGGGGATTGTCCGTCATGCCGCCGTTCACCGTGACATAGCTCCGGTAGCCCTCGATGGTCTTGATGCCGCCCACGCGGTAGAGCGTCAGGCCCGCGTTGGCCACGATGCTCCGCCCCGGCTCCAGCAGGACCTTCGGCACGGGGTAGTCTTTCGCCGCGCACCCCTGCCGCAAATGCTGCGCCAGCGCCCGGATGTTTCCCGGAATGTCCACCACAGGGTCACTTTCCAGGTACCGCACGCCAAAGCCGCCGCCCAAATTCAGCGTTTCGGCCACAAAGCCGTGGGCCTGGCGCATGGCCTGGGCAAAGTCCAGCAAAATATCTACGGCATCGCAGAACGGCTCCGCCTCAAAGATCTGGGAACCGATGTGGCTGTGGAAGCCCTCGACGATCAGGTTCTTCCGGCTGAGCGCATCGACGACGAACCGCGCCGCCTGCCCCGTCTCGATGGGCACACCGAACTGGCAGTCGATGCGTCCGGTGTTGATGGCCTGCAAGGTATGGGGGTCAATGCCCGGCGTCACCCGCAGCAACACCCTCTGGCGGATGCCCCGCACCCCGGCGGCCTCGTCCAGCCGGGCCAGCTCCTGGTGGTTGTCCACGATGAAGCACCCCACGTGGCTGTCCAGGGCATAGGCAATGTCCTCGTCGGTCTTGTTGTTTCCGTGGAAGTAGAGCTTCTCCGCCGGGAACCCACCGGCCAGGGCCGTGTAGATCTCGCCCGGAGAGACCACGTCCGCCCCCATTCCCTCCTCGTTCAGCACGGGGTAGAGGCCCTTAAAGCACAGGGCCTTTCCGGCAAACAGGGGGTAAGAGCCCTCCGGCATATTCTCTCGGAGCGCCTGGACATAGGTCCGGCAGTTCTCCCGCAGCTTGTCCTCGTCCAGGACGTACAGGGGGGCGCCAAATTCCTCGGCCAGGGCCACGGTGTCCAGGCCGCCCACGGTCAGGTGGCCTTGTTCGTTCACAGCCAGGTTATCATACAGCATAGGTCAGTTCCCGTCTTTCTCGTTCTATATTTATATAAGGTATCTCAGTCGTCGTATCTCACGGACCCAGCAGATCGTCCATGTGGTAGAAGCCAGCCGGCTGGCCCACCAGGAAGCCCGCCGCCGTCAGCGCTCCCTCGGCAAACAGCGCCCGGTCATGGGCCTGGTGCTTCAGGGTGATGGTCTGGTTGTCGGTGGCAAAGATCACTTCATGCTCGCCGACCACGTTGCCCATTCTCAGGGAGTGGATGCCGATCTCGTTGGGCTGGCGCTTATGCTGCCCGGAGCGGCCATAGACGTACTCGGCGTCGGGCCGCTGGCTCTTCACCGCGTCGGCCAGCATCAGGGCCGTTCCGCTGGGGGCGTCGACCTTGCGGTTGTGGTGGGCCTCCACGATCTCCACGTCGCAGCCGCCGAAGATGGCCGCCGCCTGCTTCACCAGCCGGGCCAGCAGCGCCACGCCCACGGACATGTTATAGGACTGGAAGATGGCGATCTTCTTGGCCCCCGCTTCGAGCTTGGCAAATTCCTCCGGCGTGTAGCCGGTGGTGGCGGCCACCAGAGGCAGCCCCCGGCTCACGCAGTAGTCTACCAGCTCCCCCACGCCGGCGTGGTTGGAAAAGTCGATGACCACGTCCGCGGGACCGGTGTACTCTGCCAGGTTGGACACAAAGCTCTCTCCGCCGCTGCGGTCCACGGCGGCGGCCAGCGTATGGCCCTCAGCCTCGACCAGGCGGCAGACCTGCTGCCCCATACGCCCGGCGGCGCCGTTTACGATGATATTCATAGTCGTTCCCTCTCTCCGCTGCAAAGCTTAGACGTTGATGCCCAGGGCACGCATGCGCTGGATCATGGTCTCGTAGTGGTCCTCTTCCATGGGGACCAGAGGCAGCCGCAGGAAGTTCTCGCAGTAGCCCATCGCAGCCATGGCGGCCTTCACGGGGATGGGGTTGCTCTCGCAGAACAGGGAGCGGATCAGGGGCATGTACTTGCACTGTAACTGGGCGGCCCCGGCCACGTCCCCGGCGAAGAACTTGTCGGTGATGGCAACGGTCCCGGCGGGCACCACGTTGGACAGCACGGAGATGCAGCCCATGCCGCCCATGGACAGGATGGGCACGATCTGGTCGTCGTTGCCGGAGTAGATGTCCAGCTTGTCGCCCACCAGGGAGAAGGTCTCAACGATCTTGGAGATGTCGCTGTTGGCCTCCTTGATGGCGGCGATGTTCGGGTGCTCGGCCAGCTTCACGTAAGTCTCAGGCTGGATGCCGATGCCGGTGCGGGAAGGGACGTTATAGAGGATCACCGGCTTGGTGCTGGCGTCGGCGATGGTGTTGTACATCGTCACCAGACCGCGCTGGGTGGTCTTGTTGTAGTAGGGGGTCACGACCAGAACGGCATCGGCGCCATCGGCGCAGGCGCTCTTGGTCAGCTCCACGGCGTAGTCGGTCTCGTTGGAGCCGGTGCCGGCGATGACAGGCACCCGGCCGTTGACCCGCTCGCAGGCGTAGGCGATGGCGCGGCGGTGCTCGGCGTCGGTCAGGGTGGAACTTTCGCCGGTGGTGCCGCAGATGACCAGGGCGTTGATCCCCTGGGCGATCTGCCAGTCGATCAAGGTCCCGAAGCGGTCAAAATCAATGCCTTCGGGGGTGGTGGGGGTGACAAGGGCGGTAGCAATGCCTCTGAAAATAGGATTCTGGTTCTTCATGGTAAGTTCCTCCTGCATAATGAAATCTTTTTGTCGATTCCTGCCCGATCTTCCCGTCCCCCTCAAAAAAGGCAACAAAAAAATCAAGCAAGCTATGCGGGGATAGCTGCTTGATAACATCATATCCGCTTACGACAAACTGCCGAAGCATCTCGGTATCAAGGATAGCCCTCCGCAAATACCCATTTGCGACAGTCGGGCAACTCTTAGTTTGCCCGCCCAGCACAGCCCCCTTTGCAGCAAGGACTGCCTTCGGCGTCTGCCCCTTTCCCCGGCCCTGCCCTGCAAGGCATCTGGTACCGGTTACTCTTGGCGAAACGCGCCTCTATCTCTGGTTGTTCCTGATTGTATGGCATTTTTCTTGGTTTGTCAAGAAATTTTTTTCGTCTTTTTCCACAAACCCAGTCATTCTTCTTGGTCTTTTCGCCCAAAATACCTTGCAGATCCCCAAGAAAGGGCAGACAAACGCCCCCGGATATGCTACACTAAGACAAACGACATGACCCACAGGAGGGACGTAAATTTTATGGATCACATCAAAGACGAGCTGTCCCATCTCGGCGGCATGAGCAGCAACGACGCCTTCGATCTGCTCACCCTAGGCCTGTTCCCCGACGAGGAGCCGGAGGAGGAAGCACCGGAAGAGGAGGACATCGTCCAGCACGTCAGCCCCCTCACCGACATGGACAGCCTGGACTTCTACCTCTGGGTCGAGGAGGGCGCCCAGGCCGAGGCCGACCGCCGCCAGAATAAGCCCAGCAAGCCCCCCAAAGCTGAATAAGCAAATATGCGCCAGCCCACCCCCAAGATGATCCCGTGCTAGATCCCCCGCTTGGTGGTGGGCTGGCGCTTTCCGCTTCCGCAGCTGATTGGCAACGCAAGACGTGCAATTCCTCGCGTTGCCCCCAGCATAGCAGATTTTCTCGCGCACTTGCAACCTTTTTGCAAAATTAACACGTTTGGAAGCAAATTTAACACTTTTCGCTACTAAAAGCTACTAACGACAAAGGTAAACCACCCTGTGTCCACATACTTTGTATCAGTTTCATCCACCCTTAGTTTGATTGTTCCATCACTGATTTGAATGCTCCCAGACACTCCATACCCATCTGAAAATGACCCAACACCGTTCTTCAAAGAAACGGTCGTTTGCTCTATGCCCCACAGGTCCCCCCAATTGATGGAAAACGTGATGCTGTTCGTACTCACATCTTGGACATACAGCATAACAACATCTTTAGGAAGGTCATGGTCCATACAGGTCCATGTCGTGGTGTAGTCGCTCCAGCTGGTTTTTAGTCCGTAGTCATTCTTTGAGATTTCAACACGAACGGGTGACACGTCTGATCCAATAGATTCAAATTGGTAGGTAAGAATGTATTTCCCGCTGATGTCCACGATATTACTGTTATAGCATTGAAAATTTCCGTCATCGTGTAGAGGATAAATCATAGATCCCCGTGCCAACTGATAAGCTGCAATGTCTTTGATTGTGGATTGCGTGGTTAAATTATTACCAAGTGTATGATTTCCAAAAATAATTTGATAATATACTTTTTCTCTTCCTGTCAACTCTTGTTGATAGTATTCTCCATCTAAAGCAAGAATAATGTCCTGATCCTGAAAAATCAGAATTGCGCCTCCCTCTTCATAGTCTAGCTCGTAGTTAGTGCCTAACACTTCAGTTGCTTCAGAGACAGTACAGCCAATAAAAATCGGCACATCACCCAGATAAGGAATCGTCGGCGGTGTGTGGACTAAAGACGCGTAATTTTCTGTCAATGTGTCGAAGAAATCTGAATTATCAATCTCTTCCACACACTCTTTTGCTTCATACGACATAAGTAATTTAAGCGTATTGCGGAAGCAATTGTCGGCACTTTGCACGCTGTCTTTGATCTCGCTATCAAAGCTGCAATTCTTGTACTCCTCATAGATACATTTTGTATAGAGTCTACCTGCACACAAGAGCTTCTCCGCTACATCTGTCTGATCCATACTTTCCCGATTTTTATAGTAATACTCCCTAATTTTATTCTGTATTGTTGTATAGATCGACATATATATTACTGCGTTTGATATGCTACTTCCGTTCGTAATAGAATCTATTTCTTTTGCGCCCATGTATGCTATGAGTTTATTCATCCCTTCAGGTTCCAAATGTATATTCTTTTCCCTTTTAAGATATTCTTTGAAATTACCTTGAATTCTGTCAAGCAAAACTCGTATTCCCCAATGTTCAGTTTTTACCTGAATATCTTTAGACTTATATATCGAATCAAAAACTTTTTGAGCTGTTTTTTTCACACGTTTATTTTCACTTTTTTGAAAAATATCTGTCCATCCATAGACTACTGACTCATCAAATCTTGACGCGACTTGAATTAAAGCAGTAATACTCATAAATTCCTTCAATTTCGATGCATCTACCTTCTCATTGATGCCTTCAAAAGTTTCTGCATACTGCTTCAGTTCTCCATCCATTTTAGCCATTTCTTCCAGTACTGTAGAAAGAATATCTCTTTCAGTTTCAGAATCAGAAAGCCAGTTTGACAAATCTACACAAATATTGCTCATATCCTCATCAAGAATCAGAATATTTGTAAACGCCTTTACAAATCTATCATCTTCATCTGTACCTAAGAGAGTTCCAACAACACTCCCATCCCCAACAAACGGCAGGGCAGCATATACACGCGAAGCAGTCTCTATCGTAGCCCAATGAGTACTTGGATCAATTATGATAGACGATGCATTGAAGTTAGGAGCAGAAAATACATAATTCAAATCTTCCCTAAGGTCTTTGACCGTCCTCGTAGTTTTACTATATAGTTTCCCGTCTGTTGCAGTGAAATGTATCCCTAACGCTTTGCTCGCCTCCTCTAGTGGAACATAGTACGAATCATCCACCTGTACGTTCTTATCTTTATCGCATGTGTATAAAATGATGGGCTGATAATTAAGTACGGTGTTTTCTCTTGTAAATACTACTTTCCCATTGTTTTGGCTAACAGCAGCTTTCGTTGTGAGTACCGACTCGCCTTTACTATCTCGATCGGAATTGCACACTGCAATTTTCGCCAAACTTTGAATTTCCGCATACCACACCCCGTCTCTTAACAATACAGCAAGCGTTGTACTCTTTCCATTTACTTCCAGTGAAATCGTGCCTTTAACATCATCCGCTGCAAACGCAGGTACCGCTAAGGAGATAGAGAAAGCGCACACCAACAGCAAGCAAATCAAGGCATTCTGTAATCTACATTTTTTCATTTAGTTCTCCTCCATCATGCTAACAAGGAAAGAATAGGTTCCCCCGGTCAGCGCATTTGTCAAGGCTTCAGAATCTTCAAAAATAATCTCTCCGTCTTCGTCTTCCTGATAACCTACCTCAATTTCTTCCGTAAGAGAGGGCATTTGCTCCCCATCTAAGACTGATATCGCATATTGGTAGTAATCTTCCGCATTATTTTCATCGCCTGTATATCCGTCGGCAATTTCTATGCAATTGGGATAGGAAATTGACACCGTCATTTTCTTGTTGCTACTGCTCACATCCATCATTTCAAACGACGTGTGTTCCAGCACCTTGTTCATGTATTGTATATCGCTCGGCAAATCCTCCCCTTGCACAATTCCACTGTTTATCTTTTCAGCAAATGCGGCCTCTAAGTTATCGTGCTTTTTAGAAAGCAACACCCCACATACTACAGCTACTATCGCAATAACAACAATGATCCATAAACTCCTCTTTCGCATGAAAAACACCTCTGTCATAACATTTTTGTTTTTGTCCCTTTCGTATTGACCCAAGTATAACGAATTCTTCCATCCCTTTTCAATATTTCAACAAAAATAGCAACTTTAGAGACAAAATTTGCAACTTGTTTTCCTCTCAAAAAGTTATACTTGAGATTATAATAATCTGCGGTATAATAATAAAAAGTATAACAGCGAGGTGATCTCATGCAGCATTTTGTAGACCGTGAGCAGGAGCTTCAAACCCTGCAAGCCGAATATGACCGCCCCGGCAGCGCCCTGGTCGTGCTGTACGGGCGGCGCAGAGTGGGCAAGACCACCCTCATCTCCGAGTTCATCCAGGAAAAGCCCGCGCTCTTCTTCCTGGCCAGTGAGGAATCCGAGGCACAGAACCGGGCCGTCTTCAAGGAAAAAACCGCAGAGTTTTTGAACAACGACCTGCTCCGCAGTGCAGAGGTCAAAAGCTGGGACATCCTCTTCCGCACCATCCTGGATAAACCCTTTGACCGCAAGCCCGTCATCGTTCTGGACGAGTTTCAATATCTGGGCAAGTCCAACCCGGCGTTCCCCTCCATTTTCCAGCGCATCTGGGAAGAAATTCTCAAAGACAGGTCTGTCATGGTAATCTTATGCGGCTCCCTCATCTCCATGATGGAGTCTCAGACCCTCTCTTACAGCAGTCCCCTCTACGGCAGGCGGACAGCGCAGATTCGCCTGAAGCAGATCCCCTTTGCCTACTACCACGAATTCTTCCCCGAAAAGAGCCGCCGGGAGCTGATCGAGTGGTATGCCGTCACCGGCGGGGTCCCCAAATACATCGAGCTGTTCTCCGGCAGCCAGGACCTCTACCAGGCCATCCAAGCCAATATCCTCAACCGCTCCGGCTACCTCTACGACGAGCCGCATTTTCTCTTGCAGCAGGAGGTCAGCGAGGTGGGCAGCTACTTCTCCATCATCAAATCCATCGCCGCCGGAAACCAAAAGCTCTCCGCCATCGCCGCCACCTTGGAGGTCAAGTCCACCAGCCTGACCAAATACCTCAAGACCCTCATCGACCTGGATATTTTAGCGCGGGAGGTTCCCGTCACCGAACCCAACCCGGAGAGGAGCAAAAAGGGCCTCTACAAGATCAGGGACAACTACCTGCGCTTCTGGTTCGCCTTCGTCTACCCCAATATGAGCTTCATCGAGAGCGGCCACAGCGCCCTCGTCCTAGAGAAAATTCGCAAGAGCCTGGTGAAAAATCACATCGCCTTCGTCTATGAAGACGCCTGCCAGGAGCGCATGTGGGACCTCAACGCCGCCAACGCCTGGCCCTTCCACTTCTCCAAGCTCGGCCGCTATTGGGACGCCAAACACGAGATCGACCTGGCCGCCTTGGACCCAGACGGCAAAAACCTGATTCTCGGCGAGTGCAAATACTGGCAGGAGCCGGTCGGCCCCCGCGTCTTCTGGGACTTGGTCACCAAGACCGACGCCGTCCCCTGGGAGCGGGACCACCGCACCGTCTGGTACGTCCTCTTCAGCGCCTCCGGCTTCACCGACGACCTAAAAGCCCTCGCCGCCCAGCGGGAGGACTTGCTTCTCTTTGACGAAGAAACAGCACAATAACAAAAGCGCACAGATTTTTTAGGTCTGTGCGCTTTTTGTGCGCTGAACAAATGCCAATCAATTCACGATAAGCACGTCTGTTCCATCTATGTTCTTTACCTGGATATTTTCAAATTTATCCCGAATCACCGGGTCAGTGATTCCAAAATAATCCAACAAACCGTGTACATTAAATACCGGCTGATACCCGTATACATTTCCTTCGTTATCAAGTTGGTGTTGATACGGCAAGTAGTTCCATTGTACTTTACACTTCACTCCTGTTTGTTGATAGATGGATGTATTTAACGCTCTTTCTATCTTACTTCTTTCAGTCCAATCAATAGAAGAATTGGACTCTGCCTCTGTCAACGAATACTTTAAATCTTTAGATTTATATGCCACACTAACATCTGATTTATAGTTGTTCAATGACACTTCTTTTCTTTGGACACGGTAGGCGCACCCAATATTTCTTTGCGTCAGCCAAACAACACCAGATGCAAATTGGCTGGTCTGGCTATCAGATGCGCGTATCATTCTATTATAGTCACCCGAAAATAACGTGTTTAAGGCTGCAAAAGTATCAAGAGTTACATATGGATCCCCTGTATATTTATCAAAATATATCTCTACTGTAGACATCTCCATCCATGTCTCAAAAAAGTCATCATCATAATCGTCGCTTATGTATGACCCAAATGCTCCATCACATAACCGATATAACTTTGCTCCATCTTTTACATACCGAAATGTAGTGCTTGAGGAGTTGAAATCCGGAATAATATCTATTCCAGATTTTTTAACCATTTTTTGACTAATTATTTCTTCATTTAACAATTGTTCTAATAAGGTCTGGTTATATTTATTAGAAATAGAAAGCGCTTTTAAGGAGATTATCGCAACATCTCCTCTAGTAATTGACCTATCAGAAGTATATTGACCAGAAGTTAGAGCTATTTTATCCGATAACTCCCATGCCTTATCCCACTGAAAGTCTGTACCATCTTCATAGTCAAGTGCACGTAAAACAAAGGTAAGGTACTGCATTGCACTGACCTTCTGTTTTCCTCCAAATGTGGTTTCTGATGTTCCCGAAGTCAGCCCCCAATAGTACGCAGCCCCTACATAAGGCTTTGCCCAACCAGATACATCTGTAAATGGCATTTCCCAATTATAACCTTTTGCATCCGATTCTTTTCCCATCAAGCGAATCAACATTGTAATGGCTTCTTCCCGTGTCGGAGCGCGGTCCAGGTCATAGATGGGATTGCCGTTTGCATCGGTGCCTGTGCCGTTGAACAGGCCCAGCGTATGGAGTGCGTTTGCCGCTTGTACTGCTTCGTCGCTGGCAGCAAATGCAGAGGGGACCAACGAGACTGCAAGAGTAAGTGCCAGGATGAAAGATAAAAACCGTTTCATATTACACCTTCCTATTCTTCGTGAAATCGACTCTTTCCAGGAAACAATGTCCTCTAAATGCAGTATAACATCTTTCCATGTTCATTTCAACTCATTTTAACATTTTTAAGAAGCAATCTTATAGACCCGGATACCCTAAAATAGAGCGGTAGGAGGGTTGCCGCTATGGATGAACAGTTTTTGCGTGATCGCATCTCCCAGCTAAGGATGAAAAAAGGGGTATCTGAATATCAAATGAGCCTGGAGCTGGGACACAGCCGAGGATATATTCAAAATATCTCAAGTGGGAAAAGTCTGCCCTCCATCACAGGCTTGTTTGAAATTTGTGAGTATTTCAACATAACCCCCGCCCAATTTTTCGACGAGCAAACGGATGATCCTTCCTTGGTTTCCGGTCTACTGAAAAACATGAAAAATTTAAAGGAAGAGGATCGTCAACTTGTTCTGTTGCTTTGTCAGAGATTATCAAAAGAATAGCTATCTTGATTCAAAACGCAGAGAGCCACTCGACTCCCTGCGTTTTTGTTTTGCCCAAAGAAGAACCTTGACCAGAAAATATAGAAAAAGACCTGAAATCCGAAGATTCCAGGTCTTGGTGGAGATAAGCGGGATCGAACCGCTGACCTCTTGAATGCCATTCAAGCGCTCTCCCAGCTGAGCTATACCCCCGTATTCGTTTCGTCCTTGGCGTTGGGCTGTTGCCCGCTCGCTTGGGACGAGTGTTATAATACCAGACGGGGGCCGCTTTGTCAACACTTTTTTGGGATTTTTTCAAAAAAAGTTTCAGCAGCGTTGGGACAGGTCATCCATGGCCTTTTCCAGGGTCCGGGCGGCGCGGCGCAGGGAGCGGCGGACTTCCTTTTCCTGGCTCTTCAGGCGCATACCGACGGCGACCCCCGCCGCCATGCCCAGGGCAATGCCGGCGCAGAAGGGATGGGTGCAGCACATAGGGCGTTCCTCCTTTTCGTGGTTTTGTCTGTTGCAGACGTGCTTAGTGTGCCCCGATTGGCGGAAAAATCCGTTGCTAAAATTTATGGGATTCGTTATAATGAAGTGTTATCATCTGATTTATTTCTTGAGTACCCGGAGGCATTCCATGACCACACTCTATCTCATTCGTCACGCCGAGGCGGAGGGCAATCTCTACCGCCGCATCCACGGCCAATATAATAGTCTCATCACCGACAACGGCTACCGCCAGATCGCAGCCCTGCGGGACCGGTTCGCTGACGTGCCCATCGACGCCGTCTATTCCAGCGACCTCTTCCGCACCATGACCACGGCCCGCGCCCTCTTCGTCCCCAAGGGCCTGCCCCTCGTCACCCGCCCGGACCTGCGGGAGATCAGCATGGGCCAGTGGGAGGACTACTCCTGGGCCGGGATCGACCGGCGGGAACACGCCCGCATGGCCCTTTTCTCCGCCACCTCCCCGGACTTCCGCGCCCCCGGCGGTGAGACCTTCCCGGAAATCCGGGTGCGGGGCTGCAAGGCCATCCTGGACATCGCCGCCCAGCACCCCGACCAGACCGTCGCCGCCTTCGCCCACGGCACCCTCATCCGCAATACCGTGGCCGAGTTCCTGGGGATCCCCCCTGAGGAGATGCGCAAAATGGGCCACAGCGACAACACCGCCGTGACCAAGCTGGAAATTGAAAACGGTCACGTCACCGTGGTCTATAAAGACGACAACTCCCACCTCTCCGAAGAAATTTCCACCCTGGCCAAACAGCGCTGGTGGAACAAAAACGACCAGCGGCCCGACGTAAATTTCTGGTTCGACCACTTAGACCTGGACACCCAGGCCGACCGTGACTATTACTTAGCCTGCCGCCAGGATGCCTGGCAGACCATCTACGGCAACTTAGACCGCTATGACGGCGCAGGCTTCCTGGACGATGCCTATGACTCCTGGAAGGCCAACCCCAAGAGCCTGGTCGTTGCCATGGCGGGCAGCCACCGGGCGGGCCTGCTCCAGCTGGACCCCCGCCGGGGCCAGGAGGCACACGAGGCCTACATCGCCTTCCTCTATCTGGCCCCCGAACAGCGGAACAACGGCGTCGGCATCCAGCTCATCGGCAAAGCCGTGAGCCTCAGCCGCCCCCTGGACTGCGACAAGCTGGGCCTGGTCTGCTCCGAGCAGAACGCCCACGCCTTGGCCTTCTATCAAAAGTACGGCTTCCACACCATCGGCACCGAGGCCGGGGCCTACGGCACCCTGTACCGGATGCAGAAAGACATCGGCTATACCGTCCGAGAGGACCTGATGTGAAAACCATCCACGATTTCCTCCCCATCTCCAAGGAGGACCTCTTAGACCGAGAGTGGTACTACTACGACTTTCTGCTCATCACCGGCGACGCCTACGTAGACCACCCCTCCTTCGGCACCGCCATCATCAGCCGCGTGTTAGAGGACCTGGGCTTTCGCGTGGCGATCCTGGCCCAGCCGGACTGGAAGAGCTTAGATTCCTTCACCGCCCTGGGCAAGCCCCGCTACGGGGTCTTAGTCAACGGCGGCAACATCGACTCCATGGTCGCCCACTATACCGCCGCCCGGAAGCGCCGCCATGACGACGCCTACTCCCCCGGCCGCAAGGCCGGCCTGCGCCCCGACCGCGCCACCATCGTCTACGGCAACAAGGTCCGGGAGGTCTGGGGGGACATCCCCCTCATCATCGGCGGCTTAGAGGCCTCCCTCCGCCGCTTCGCCCATTATGACTACTGGGAGGATAAGGTCCGCCGCTCGATCCTGCTGGACGCCCAGGCCGACCTGCTCATCTACGGCATGGGCGAGCGGGCCGTGGCCGACATCGCCAAGGCCCTGGCCGCCGGAACGCCGGTGCGCGAGATTACCGACGTGAAAGGCACCTGCTTCCTGGCCAAGGACCCCGCAGCCTGCCACTACCCCTCTCTCACCGTCGCCTCCTATGAGGCCGTCTGCCAAAGCAAAAAAGCCTACGCCGAGGCCAATCTGGTGGAGTACGACGAGCACGACCCCATCCGGGGCAAGGCCGTCATCCAGCCCCACGGGGACCGCTATCTCATCGCCAATCCCCCCGCCATGCCCCTGACCACGGCGGAGCTGGACCACGTGGCCGAGCTGCCCTACATGCGGGAGCCGCACCCGGTCTACGACAGCATGGGCGGCGTGCCCGCCATCGAAGAGGTGCGCTTCTCCGTCACCCACAACCGGGGCTGCTTCGGGGCCTGTAAATTCTGCTCTCTGGCCTTTCACCAGGGCCGGATGATCACCTCCCGCAGCCACGAGAGCGTCATCCGTGAAGTCACCGCCCTGACGAAACACCCCGGCTTCAAGGGGTACATCCACGACGTGGGCGGCCCCACGGCCAACTTCCGCCGCCCTTCCTGCCAAAAGCAACTCAAGCACGGGCTGTGCAAGCACCGGGACTGCCTGGCCCCCACGCCCTGTCCCAACCTGGACGCCGACCATGCGGATTATTTACAGCTGCTCCGCAAGCTCCGGGCCATCCCCGGCATCAAGAAAATTTTCATCCGTTCCGGCATCCGCTTCGACTATCTGATGCAGGACAAAAACGGCGAGTTCTTCGCCGACCTGGTCAAGCACCACATCAGCGGACAGCTCAAGGTCGCCCCGGAGCACTGCGTGGCCCACGTTCTGGACGCCATGGGCAAGCCCCACATCCAGGCCTATGAGAAGTTCCGGGACAAGTACCAGCGGCTCAACCAGAAATACGGCATGAACCAGTTCCTGGTCCCCTATCTCATGTCCTCCCACCCCGGCGCGACGCTGGCCGATGCCATCGCCATGGCCCAGTGGATCAACAAGACCGGCCGCCAGCCGGAGCAGGTGCAGGACTTCTACCCCACCCCCGGCACCCTGGCCACCGGCATGTATTACACCGGCCTGGACCCCCGGACGATGAAGCCCATCTACGTCCCCAAAACGCCCCACGAGAAAGAGCTCCAGCGGGCCTTGCTCCAGTGGAAACGCCCGGAGAAGCGCCGCCTGGTCCTGGAGGCCCTCCACCG
>OLRJ01001573.1_pt1 | contig 19135 bp, 20 predicted proteins | sample 1672741 | NCBI WGS metagenome assembly OLRJ01 (sample SAMEA3136719, study PRJEB25190) | human gut metagenome | biome: human gut; feature: human-associated habitat; material: faeces | place: Austria | collected 2013
CGGCCTGCTTCTCGGCGGCCTCGCGGGCCTTGCGCTCGGCCTCGAGGCGCTTCTTGCGCTCGGCGAAGGTCTCGGTGCGCTTGGCGGCGGCACCCTCCTCGCCGCCCTCGATGTCGGCGTCCTCGTCGAACTCGACGCGCTTGCGGTTGGGCTTCTTGGGGTTGTCGCTCATCGCCTCGGTGGCGGGGTCGACGATCTCGGTCTGGACGACCTGCGTGAAGCCCTCCTGCGCATTGCGGAACTGGCGCAGGGCGCGGCCCAGGGTCTTGCCCATGCCGGGAAGCTTGTCGGGTCCGAAAATCATGAACGCAAAGAGCAGGATGAGTACGAGCTCTGTTTCTCCGATGCCAAACACTGGTGGGGTTCCCTTCGTTTACTGCCTGATGTTGAGGTCGTCGGCAACGCCGAGCAGGCCCAGCACGCGGGCCACGTTTTTCTGGGGGCTCGCCACGACGAGCTTCTTGCCGGCGTCCGCCGCGCGATGGGCGGCGCCCACGAGGACGCCGATGCCGGTCGAGTCGATGTAGGGCACCTGCGAGAGGTCGACGGTGACCTCGGGCGCGTCGAGCGCGAGCGCGGCGTCGACAGCGTTGCGCAGCTCGTCGGCGTTCGAGACGTCGACCTCGCCCTCGACGAGAACGCGCGCCGCATCTACGCTGGTGTTGATGGAAAGGCTCATTTCTTCCTCCTTAAGAGGGGCCTAGAGGCCCGTGCCCGAGAGACTGCCCAAGGTGTCGGAAAGACCCTGGGAACCCGTCGCGGACGAGCCGGTGGTTGACGTTGAATCCGACGAGGCGGAGTCGCCGTTCTCGGCGGACTCGATGGCGGAGAGGCGCTGGGTCGCGTAGGACTTGGCGCCGTACTCGTCGTCGGGGTCGGTCTCCTGCGCCTTGGCGTACGCCTCCTTGGCGGCATCGGTGTTGCCGGAGGCCTCGTAAAGAAGCCCGAGGTTTGCCCAGGCGGGGCCGTAATCGGGGGCGGAGGCGGTCAGCTCCTCGAGCTGGTTTAGGGCGGAAGTGCCGTCCTGCTGGTAGAAGGCGCACATGGCCTTGTCGCAGCGGACGGCGTTGGAGTCCTTAATGGCGAGGTACTCGTCGTAGTACTTGACGGCCTTGTCCAGAAGCTCGTTGGCGTGGCTCGTGTCGGCGTCCGTGGAGCCAAAATAGCGCACGTAGACGCCCCAGGTCATGTAGTCCTTGCCGAGGTTGAGCAGGGTGGCGAGGTCCGTGGGGTCGGAGGAGTACTTCTCCTCGAGGGAGGCAACGACGTCGGTGTACTTGGCGTCGGCGCTCGCGACGTCGGTGACGCTCGTGGACTGCTGCTCAGAGGCGGAGGAGCCGCTCTGGCTCGACGAGAAGATGGCGGCGAAGGACGGAAGCATAAGCGACGCGGCCATGAGGATGGCGAAGAAGACGATGAGGATCTTCCCGCCGAGGCCGATGTTGTCGCTCTTGTTGGTGCTCTTCTTCGCCATGCGATGGCGCCCCTTCTCGTCGCTCACATCCTTGGGCCGTATGCCCGCAAGTCTATAGAGTATGGCACGAGAGCCCCTCCCGTGGCGGGAAGGGCTCTCGCGGACTCAAAAATCCCGAGTTGGGACAAAAGGGACGGGGGATTTTGTCCCAAGTTGTGGAGGCGCTCCTCATTTTGGGACAAAATCCCCCGTCCCTTTTGTCCCAGGGTTAGCGGGCGGCCTTGGCGAGGCGGGCGCTCACGAGCTTGACGGCGACGACGAAGACGTCGAGCGCCTGGCCGAGCTCGTCAAGCGAGGGGTAGGTCGGGGCGATGCGGATGTTCGTGTCCTTGGGGTCCTCGCCGTAGGGCCAGGTGGCGCCGGCGCCAGTGAGCTTGACGCCAAGCTCGGCCATGAGGGCAACGATCGCCTTGGCGGAGCCCTCGGGGCCGTCGAAGCTCACGAAGTAGCCGCCCTTGGGGTTCGTCCAGGTAGCGACGCCGGTATCCGCAAGGCCGTCGGCCAGCTTCTGCTGGACGAGCGCGAAGCGCGGGCCGACGATGGCCGCGTGCTTCTTCATGTGGGCGCGAACGCCGTCGAGGTCCTTGAGGAACTTGACGTGGGCGAGCTGGCCGATCTTCTCGGGGCTGACGCGCATCGTCGAGAAGGCCTCGCGAATCTGGGCCATGTCATCGGGGTCGGCGGTCATGAAGGCGATGCCGGAGCTCGGGAAGGTCACCTTGGCGGTGGAGCCGAACTCGTAGACGAGGTTCTTCGCGCCCGCCTCGCGCAGGGCGTCGAAGATGTTGAGCAGGTGATCGCCCTCGCCCTCGAAGGTGTGGACACAGTAGGCGTTGTCCCAGAAGATGCGGAAATCGGGGGCGGCGGGCTTCAAGGCCGCAAAGGCGCGCACGGTCTCGTCGGAGTAGGTGACGCCCGTGGGGTTGGCGTACATCGGGACGCACCAGATGCCCTTGACCTGCGGGTCATTCTCAACGTACTCGCGCACGACGTCCATATCTGGGCCGTCTGCGAGCATGGGGACGGGGATGTTCTTGATGCCGTAGCTCGCCGTGACGGTGAAGTGGCGGTCATAGCCGGGCGCGGGGCAGAGGAACTTGACCTCGCCCTGCTGCGACCAGGGCTTCTGGCCGGCGATGCCGTGGGTGAAGGCGCGGCACACGGTGTCGTGCATGAGGTTCAGGCTGGAGGAGCCGCTGACGATCACGTTGGCGGCGTCGACGCCGAGGATCTGGGCGGCGAGCTTGCGAGCGGAGGGGATGCCGTCGGGCAGGCCGTAGTTGTCGACCGCGACGCCCTCGTCGGTGAGGTCGGTCTCGGAGGTAAGAAGGTCGAGCATCGGCTTGGACAGCGCGGTCTGCTCGGGGCTCGGCTTGCCGCGCGCCATATCGAGCTTAAGGCCGAGCGAGCGCACCTCGTCCGCCTGGGCCTCGAGATCGGCGATCGCCGCGTCGAGCTCGGAATCGGTCATTGCCTCGTACATGTTGGGCATGGAAGTCCTCCTTCGTCGGTGGCCGCGCTGAGTATAGTATTAGCGCGGCGCGGGTGCGCGCGTCGTTGGCAGAAAGGTTTGCACATGGACATGTTCGAGATCCGCTCCGAAGACTACGGCGAGCTCCAGCGCCTTGTGGACGCCCTGTTCCGCCCAGGCATCTCGAGCCGCGCCACCGTGAGCAAGATCGACGTGCTCACGGCCTCGGACGCCTTCGACTTCTGCGACGACCTCGCCGAGGTGATCGACCTCCTTCCCACCCGCGACTTCACGCGCACGCAGCTGTGCGACCAGATGAACTCGATTCTCTCCGGCCACGGCTGGGGCGGCGTCTACGGGACGGTCGAGTAGGGGCGCTCGACGGCGCGGCGCGCACAGAGCCTCGAAACAAAAACGGCGCCCGGGAAGCCCCGGGCGCCGCGCGCGAGCGAATCGGCTATGCCGTCGACGCTACTCGTCCTCGGCCAGGGCCTCGGCGATCTCGTCGGTGATGTTCATGGTGTGGTAGACGTTCTGGACGTCCTCCAGCTCGTCAAGACGGTCGACGAGGCGCTGGACCTTCTTTGCGTCGGCGACGGTCACGTCGGTCGGGGTGGTCGGGACCATGGTGAGCTCGGAACCCTTGACCTCGATGCCCTGGGCCTCGAGGCCCTTCTGGACGTCCTGCATCTTGTCGTAGGCGGTCCAGACGATCCACTCCTCGCCGGCGTCCTCGTAGTCCTCGCCGCCGGCCTCGGCCACGGCCATCATGAACTCGTCCTCGTCGCCAGCAGCGCCGTTGGCGATCATGGTCTCCTTCTTGGCGTTGGGGTCGAGGATCTCCTTGACAACAACAACCTGACCCTTGCGCTCAAACTGGAAGGAAACGGAACCGGTAGTACCCAGGTTGCCGCCGGCATGAGAGAAGGCGGAGCGAACATCGGCAGCCGTGCGGTTGCGGTTGTCGGTCAGGCACTCAACGTAAACAGCAACGCCTGCGGGACCGTAGCCCTCGTAGGAGATGCTCTCGTAAACGGCAGCGTCGGCGCCGGCGCCAAAGGCTTTGTCGATAGCAGACTTGATCTTGTCCTTGGGCATGGACTGAGCCTTTGCCTTGTCGACAGCGGCGGCAAGGGAAGCGTTGTTCTCGGGGTTGGGGTCGTTACCCAGGCGAGCGGCAACGGTGATGTTACGGCTCAGCTTGGAGAACAGGGCAGAACGCTTGGCGTCCTGAGCGCCCTTACGATGCTTGGTAGTGGCCCACTTAGAGTGTCCGGACATTCGAGTCTCCTTCTACACGATCACACCCGCGCGGGTGCATCGCGCGAGGATTGCAAACATACGGAATGCATGATATACCACGCGGCGGGCGCGATAAAGTCTCCTCTTTTTGCCTGCACGCAATCGCTACGCACAAGGCGGCACTCCGCGCGATATAGAGAGCCATCACAATGGCTATACTGTGGTGCAATGCAAAGCCGAAAGGAGCACCCATGCCATCAGCTAAGCGCCAAAACGTCATCAGCTGGGACGAGTTCTTCATGCGCGTGGCTATTGCCGCACAACTCAGGAGCAAAGATCCCAATACGCAGGTTGGCGCTTGCATTGCAAGCACCAACCACCGCATCCTCTCGGTGGGCTATAACGGGACGCCCTCCGCCCTCAACGACGACGATTTTCCCTGGGGCACCTCGGACGACCCGCTCGAGGACAAGCACAACTACGTAGTGCACGCCGAGGCAAACGCCGTGCTCAACTACCGCGGCAGCCTGCGCGACCTTGAGGGCTCCACGGTCTACGTGACGCTCTTTCCCTGCCATGATTGCGCGAAGATCCTCGCGCAGGTGGGTATCGGCGAGGTGGTCTACCTCGACAACAAATACGCCGATACCGACGACGGGCGCATCAGCCGCCGCATTCTCGATTCCTGCGGCATCACCTACCGGCAGGTTCTTGTCGACGCATAGTCACAACGACGCCTCGCACTCATCGAATCCGACGGATGCGGGGCATTTCTATCACACGGCAACGGCTCCATACCATGGCAGCCTCACCGTTTCTTTCGCTATTTCTCCAGGTAATCGCATTGCGGGCGCGCCTTGCGCTGCGCGTAGACGATAAGTACCGCGCCCGCCACCACAAGTGGCAGGGAAAGCAATTGACCCATGGTTATAACGCCGCCCAAGAGATATCCCAGCTGGGCATCGGGCACGCGCACAAACTCGATCAGAAACCGCACGATACCGTAGCCCATCACAAAAACGCCCATGAACGTGCCCTGCGGCAACACGGGTTTGCGACGGCTCAAAATCTGCAGCACGCAAAAGAGCACAATGCCCTCGAGCAGGGCCTCGTAAAGCTGGGACGGATGCCGCGGCATCGTGCCCGCAGCGCCGCCAAAGACCACGCCCCATGGCAGATCGGTGGGCTTGCCCCACAACTCACCGTTCACAAAGTTCGCAAAGCGGCCGAGCATGAGAGCGAGCGGGGCTCCGCATACCGCGAGGTCGGCAACGGTCCATGCCGAGATCTTGTAGATGCGGCATGCGATGGTTCCACCCACGATGCCACCCACCAGGCCGCCATGAAAGCTCATGCCGCCCTCGTTGACGGCAAAGACCTCGAGCGGATGCGCCAGGTAGTAGCCGTCACCATAAAAGACAACGTAGAACAGGCGTGCGCCGATAATCAGGCCAAAGACCACGCCTACAACCACGCTCACCAGGTCATCAATCGTCAGATTAAGGCCCCAGCGTCGCTGCGTGCGATACATCACCACGCCCGTGATGATAGCCCCCACGATATAGGCGATTCCGTACCAGTAGATAGTAATGGGACCGGCCGATATCGCCACGGGGTCCAAGCTTTGATACAACTCGTTGAGCACGATGTCCTCTTGTCTTTTGCTGTCGCCAGATACGTCGCCGTTATACCAAGCGGGCGCCCGCTTAATGCGAACGCCCGCGACTTACATGTGCCCGCGGCCCCTTACGGGAGCGGGCGCAAATCGAATCAAATCGCCGTCGTCTTAGAACGGCTCGTACTCGTCCAGCATGTCTGCGGCCTCGCCGGGAAGATTGGTGGCGACAACGCGCGTGACACCGGGCACGTGCTCCTTCAAAACGCGCTCAATGCCCATGGAGAGCGTGAGCTGGCTCATGGGGCAGCCGGCGCAAGCACCTTGCAGCTCCAACGACACCACGCCGTCCTCGTCAACACCAACGTACTCGAGGTCACCGCCATCGGCCTGAAGGTTAGGGCGAATCTCGTCGAGGACCTTCTTGAGATATTCTTCGTCAACAGCCACAGGGGCTCCTTTCGTCTTGATATCTTGATACCCTGCGCTGGCGCTCATGCCGCCGGCGCTCATGCATCATATGCACTCATATAGTACATGCTTGCAGACCCATGCGCGAGGTCACGCTCGGCACCGGCTTGTGATTCTCCGCCATTTTTCATAGAGCGGAAATGTCCATAGCAACAGTCGTGTACCCAAAAATAAACACCCATCACCTTGAAGATTAACAATTGGTAACAAACGCTCAACCGTTGACCTTTGTTTCCACGCTATTGAGCACGTATACGTATGATATTGAACATCGCACGCAGTATCTTAAGCGTTATGCGCGCTGCGGTCGGATGGCACGAATAAACAGCGCGCCCAACAGCTTTGACCAACGACTTGAAAGGGTTGATTACCATGGCGAACATCAGCAGAAGGAACTTCATCGCCAGCGCCGGCCTGCTCCTGGCGGGCACGCTTGTGGGCTGCGGCTCAAACGGCTCCTCCACCGGCAGCGCCGCCGGCTCTGCAGCATCTGGCACCACCTACACCATCGGCGTGATTCAGCTCACCGAGCACAGCGCGCTCGACGCCGCCAACAAAGGTTTTGTCGAGGCCCTCAAGAAAAGCGGCCTGAACGTCAAGTTCGACCAGCAAAACGCCCAAAACGACCAGTCTGCCTGCCAGACCATCAGCTCTAAGTTCGTGAGCGACGGCGTCGACCTCATTTACGCAATCGCCACGCCCGCTGCACAGGCAGCCGCGGCAGCGACTACCGATATCCCCATCGTGGGTTGCGCCATCACCGACTACGCCGCCTCCGGCCTTGTGCAGGATAACGACAAGCCCGGCACCAACGTCACCGGCGCCTCCGACCTCACCCCGGTCGCCGAGCAGCTCGAGATGATGCAGAAGGTGCTGCCCGACGTTAAAAAGGTCGGCCTGCTCTACTGCACCGCCGAGTCCAACTCCGACGTCCAGATCAAGGCCGCCAAGGCGGAGCTCGATAAGCTCGGCATCGAGTACGCCGACTTCACCGTCTCCAGCTCCAACGAGATTCAGTCTGTAGTCGAGTCTGCCGTGGGCAAGGTCGATGCGCTCTACTCCCCCACCGACAACACCATCGCCGCGGGCGCCGCGCAGGTCGGCCAAATCTGCAAGGAGAACAAGCTTCCGTTCATCGCTGGCGAGGAAGGCATGTGCAACGCCGGTGGCCTGTTCACCCTCTCCATCAACTACAAGGACCTGGGCAGCGCCGCAGGCAAGATGGCCATCAAGATCTTGAAGGGCGAGGCCAAGCCTGAGGATATGTCCATCGAGCACCTTTCCACCAAGGACCTGGTCGTGGTGAAGAACGACGAGATGGCCGAGGCTATCGGCGTCGATCTTTCCGCCCTCGACGCATAAGGTCCGGCGGTTAGCTCGAGCCTGCGCTTGTCACTCTCCGCGCCGCGACGCGCCCGTCTATGGGTCCGTTGCGGCGTCTTTGATATCCCGCGGTATTATTGAGCGGTATCTGTACTTTGAGCGCATCGCCTTCTTGGCGGAACCGCTCCGACTTCATATAAGGAGGCACATCGCATGTCCGTCGCATTGCAGGGCGCCATCTCGCAAGGCATCCTCTGGGGCATCATGGTGCTCGGCGTGTTCATCACGTTCCGTCTGCTCGACATCCCCGATATGACCGTTGACGGCAGTTTTGCCCTGGGCGGAAGTGTCGTGGCGGTGCTTATCGTCAACGCCCATGTTCATCCCGCTGTAGCCATTCTTGCCGGCATGGTCGCCGGCGGCCTGGCTGGAGCCATCACGGGCGTTCTCACCACGGTGTTCGAGATTCCCGCCATCCTCGCGGGTATTCTCACCCAGATTTCGCTGTGGTCCATCAACTTGCGCATTATGGGCAAGTCCAACACCCCGCTTCTAGCCAACGACACGATCTTCTCCGACGCGTCCAGGCTAACGGGGCTGCCCCAAAGCACCGTATCGGCCCTTATGGGCATCATCATCGCCATTGTCATCGTGGCCGTGCTCTACTGGTTCTTTGGAACCGAGATCGGCTCTGCCCTGCGCGCCACTGGCAACAACGAGGACATGATTCGTGCGCTTGGCGTCAACACGAACCGCACCAAGATGATCGCCCTCGTGCTCTCCAACGCACTCGTGGGCCTTGCAGGCGGCCTTATCTGCCAAAGCCAGAAGTACGCCGATATCGGCATGGGCACCGGCGCCATCGTCATCGGCCTTGCCGCCATCGTTATCGGTGAGGTCCTGGGACGTCTGCTACCCGGCGGCCTCACCAAGTTCGGCGCGCGCCTGGCAGCCGCCGTCGTGGGCTCTGTGGTCTACTTCCTTATCCGCGCCTTCGTACTGCAGATGGGCATGGACGCCAACGACATGAAGCTGCTCTCTGCCGTTATCGTCGTGCTTGCGCTGTGCATCCCCGTTGTTTGGGAGAAGTACAAACTGCGCAGCTCTTACTCGAGGGGAGATGATCAGGATGCTTAAGCTCTCCCGCGTCAAGAAGACGTTCAACAAGGGCACCGTCACCGAGAAGCGCGCCCTCACCGGTGTTGACCTTGTCCTTAACGATGGCGACTTCGTTACTGTGATTGGTGGCAACGGCGCCGGCAAGTCCACGCTGCTCAATATGATCGCCGGCGTGTACCCTCTCGATTCGGGCGTAATCGAGCTCGATGGCAAAGACATCTCGCGCATGACCGAGCCTCAGCGCGCCAAGTACCTGGGCCGCGTGTTCCAAGACCCCATGCGTGGCACCGCCGCCGACATGCAGATTGTCGAGAACTTGGCACTTGCCAAGCGCCGCGGCCTGCATCGCGGTCTTGCCTGGGGTGTCACCAAGGAAGAAAAGGCTGAGTTCCCGGCACTTCTCAAGAAGCTCGACTTAGGTCTCGATACGCGTATGGAAGCCAAGGTCGGTCTGCTTTCGGGCGGACAACGTCAGGCCCTCACCCTGTTGATGGCCACCCTCACGCAGCCCAAGCTCCTGCTGCTCGACGAGCACACCGCAGCACTTGATCCCAAAACCGCATCCAAGGTCCTCAATCTCACCGAAGAGATCGTCGCCGAGAACAACCTCACTACGCTGATGGTCACACACAACATGAACGACGCCATCCGTCTGGGCAACCGCCTCATCATGATGCACGAGGGCCACATTATCTACGACGTTGCCGGCGAAGAGAAGAAATCGCTCACCGTTCCTGATCTGCTGCAGAAGTTCGAAGAGGTCAGCGGCGGCGAATTCGCCAACGACCGCATGCTGCTGAGCTAATTCGAGTGCATTGCGCGCCTGCAAAAGGCTGCAATTCTAAATAGCCTGTTTTACGGGGCGCCGAAATTACTTCGGCGCCCCGTTTTTAGTGGCTCATTTCAAAACTCTTCGAAATAGGTACCCTGTATTGAAAATCCCTAGTAGGCCGTTTATTCGACCCCCTATTTTCCTGGGGTTTTGCCGCTTACAATCGCGGTCTACTTTCCAATTCAAGTTTAGGGTACCTATTTCGAATTGTTTTATTGAAGTAGCATTTTACAAAGGTATTGAGCGTTTTAGTTTTGCGACAGACTGCCGTAAAATGCCCATTATCTTTTGCATGGTCGCAGAGCGCGCGGGCCCCCACCGCCAAAAAAGCCGCAGCGGCTCCTCGAAAAACGAAGAACCGCTGCGGCAGCACTTAAAATCGCGAAAGCTACTGGCTAGAGGGTTTCCATAGTCGCCGTGACCTCGGCCTCGCGGTCGTACGACGTCATGCCAATACCGTCCACGCACAGCTCGCCCATCTGATTGTCAAAGGGGTCGTCACGCAATGCCGGGTCGGCAGGCGTGAGCGGGGCAAAGAAGCGCGCATTGGCGGGCATGCGCCAGGGCCCCAGATTTCCAAAATAGAAATGCCTGCGGGCGTCGTCTCCCTCGCGGCGCGCCGCGGAACCAAAGGAGCAATCGGCCCAAAGCCAGCCCAGGCCCTTAATGTAGAACATCGCCCAATCGTGGCAGCCCACTGAATCGGGCTTTACGTACAAACCGCTCTGCCAGCGTGCCGGCACACCGCCTAAGCGACACAGCGTGATAAACGTGCAGGCAAACACGCCGCAATCGGCACGGCGAGAACGTGCACATGAATCCGCAATGCTATCCAGCAGCACGTAGGCCGGCTGATAACGATAATCCACATTCTGCGTAACCCACAGATACGCCGCGCGGGCGCGCTCGAGCATATCCTCAGCCGGAATGTCTGCATAGAGGCGCTCAGCGACCGATCGAAGATACGGAGTAAACACCAGATGCGGTTCCTCGGCGGCAAGGTCCTCTGGCGTAGGAGCGGGCGCGGGCGCAAACGGCGCATCCCATACGGGAGCAACGGGATTGTCTGCCCACAGATCTACATAGGGAGCGCGAATAGTGTACTCATACTCGGCAAAGAACGAGCGCTTGCCCTGCACATCCCAGTGGACCGTGCGCTGCGGCGCTGTCGCAGGCGCGATCTGCACCCCCTCGCTCGCCTCAACGAGCTTGATATCCGCCACCTGCTGACCGGAAGGATACGGAATCCACGCCATGACGTGCGTCTCGGGGTCCACATCAACATCCTTGCCCACGCTAAGCGTATGGCGCACGCGCACGCGGCGCTCGGCATATCCCTTTGAGCGCATCTCGTCGAGCACGGCGAGCTGATCTGCGCGATCGGTTGGCGGACAAACAAGACCCGGAACGTCATTAGGGTACAGACGCAACGACTCCACACAACTTTGCAAGAAACGTTGCTCGCCGTCCACGTAACGCCAATCAAGACGCTCGTGATCGATAAGGGTATCCAGCTCGGCATCGCCAAACTCAGGCCACTCAGCGCGAATCTGCCCGATAACATCAGCGCGTGTCAAACAAAAATCGCGGCGCGTGCGCAGCAGGCGAGCATATTCCGCACGAAGGCACGGCTCCATCTCGGGACGGTTCCCCGTCTCGAGCTCCTCTTCAATAAGACGAAGCGCACGGTCATACTCCCCCGCAACGATAAAACGCGCGATATGCGGCGGCACGCCATCGTTCAAATGGCGGAAATCGTCGTTCACGGTCACTACCTGCTGCATGGTGCCCCCACTTCAGTGCGGCGCCGTATCAGCGCCTACAACACGCGAGCCGGCGCCACCATTCCATACAGGTGTGCCGACCCCCTCCAATGCAATATGCTCAAACACAAGACACTCCGCACGCCCGACCGAACATGCGGAGTGTCAGCATTCTGGCTTCTAGCCTACGCCAAGGCTGCAACCACTTTGTCGCCCATATCGGCGGTACCGATGATCTTCTCGGCGGGCGTATCGGAATCGGCGATATCGCGCGTGCGCCAGCCCTCGTTAAGCACGCGTTCGACGGCTGCCTCGATCCATGCGGCCTCCTTGGTCATATCGAAGGCATAGATGAGCATCATTGCCACCGAGAGAATCTGAGCGAGCGGGTTGGCAATCCCCTGGCCCGCGATATCGGGCGCGGAGCCAGCGCTGGGCTCAAAAAGCGACACGCCGTCGCCCAAACTTGCAGAAGCGAGCATACCGAGCGAACCCGTGATCTGCGCAGCCTCGTCGGAAAGGATGTCGCCGAACATGTTCTCGGTTACCACGACATCAAAGTCGGCAGGACGATTGATAAGCTGCATTGCGGTGTTGTCCACAAGCAGGTCCTCAAGCTCTACGTCTGCATACTCCTCGTCATGCACGCGATGCACAACCTCACGCCACATGCGACTCGTCTCTAGTACATTGCGCTTGTCCACGCTTGTTACCTTGCCGCGGCGCTTGCGAGCCGCCTCGAACGCCTGGCGGGCGATGCGCTCGACCTCGTACTCGCAGTACTCCATCACGTCGACCGCGCGCTGGCCAGTCGCGCCCGCAGCCCCTGCACCGTCCTCGTCGTAAAAGCGCTCGTGCTTGCCAAAGTAAATGCCGCCGGTAAGTTCGCGGACGAGCACCATGTCAACGCCCTTGATAACCTCAGGACGAAGCGTCGATGCGCCGGCGAGTGCGTCGTAGATTTTTACGGGGCGAAGGTTGGTATACAGGCCGAGTTCTTTGCGGATACGCAGCAAGCCTTGCTCGGGGCGCGGTGCCGCCGGATCGGTCGAATCCCACTTTGGGCCACCGACGGATGCCAACAGCACGGCGTCCGACGCCTTTGCCGCCGCAAGCGTTTCATCGGGCAGCGGGTTGCCGCACGCATCGATCGCCGCGCCGCCAATCAGGTGGTCCTCAAAGGCAAACTCCACGCCGGCGCGTTTTCCCACGGCAGCCAGGACCTTCTTTCCCTCGGCAATAACCTCGGGTCCAATGCCGTCGCCCGGCAGGGTGCATACCTTATAGCTCTTTTTCACGTTGCAACTCCAATCGAGGGTTGAGGGGCCTTTGGCAAAGGGGTTTTCCACGGCCATCTACTCCGCCTGTGACTCGGCGATCTTTTGCTTGGTGCGCTCTACCAAGCCGCCGGCATTGATGATCTCTTGGATAAACGGCGGGAACGGCTGCGCATGGAAGATCGCGCCTGTGGTCTCATCCACAATCGTGCCGGTATCGGCATCGACACTCACCACATCCCCATCTGAGATGGCGTCCACGGCCTCCGGGCATTCCAGAATCGGCAGGCCCATGTTGATCGAATTGCGGTAGAAGATGCGCGCGAAACTCTTGGCGATCACACAGGAAACACCTGCAGCCTTGATGGCGACCGGTGCGTGCTCGCGCGAGGAGCCACAGCCAAAGTTCTCGTCGGCAACAATGATGTCACCGGGCTTTACGCGCTCCACAAACGTAGTATCCAGGTCCTCCAGGCAATGTTTGGCAAGCTCCGCCGGATCTGACGTGTTGAGATAGCGAGCCGGAATGATGACATCGGTATCGATGTCACGGCCATAACGAAAAACAGTTCCGTTGAATTTCATATCGTTCACCTTTCCCGGGAGGGAGGGGCCAGGCTTTATTTGCCATTTCAGACAGTCCTGCTCGCACGAACGTGACGTTTAGTCACGTTCGGCTCGTGCGGAAACTCATGTCAAATAAAGCCTGGCCCCTCCCTCACGCATCATGTTCTTCTATCGAATAAAACTTCCACAGCGCAAAGTTGTTGGACTTGCAACGCTGCGCATTTCTGGCCCAGCCGTACCGTGCTTTTTTCAGCGGGGGCTTTGGGCTTTGCTCGATATGAGTTCCGCACGAGCCGGAGAGCACTTAATGTGCTCTCCGTGCGAGCAGGACTGTCTGAAATAGCGAGTAAAGCCCAAAGGCCCCAGCGCGCTTACAGGTCGCTCGGCAACGCAATGTGGCCGGCGACGGCAGAAGCGGCGCAGACGGCAGGGCTTGCCAGGTAGACCTCGGACGTGGGGTCGCCCATACGGCCCACGAAGTTACGATTGGTCGAAGAAATGCAGCGCTCCCCTGCAGCGAGGATGCCCATGTAGCCGCCCAGGCACGGGCCGCATGTGGGCGTCGAAACCACACAATGGGCGTTGATGAAGACGTCCATCAGGCCCTCGTGTACGCACTGGAGCCAGACCTTCTGGGTTGCAGGAATCACGATGCAGCGAACGTTCTCGGCAACCGTGCGCCCGCGCAGGACCTCGGCCGCGGCGCGCATATCCTCGATACGGCCGTTGGTGCACGAACCGATAACGGCCTGGTCGACCGCGATATGACGGCTCTCGGCAACGGGATGCGTATTGCTGGGCAGATGCGGCCAGGACACGCACGGCTCAATCTCGGCAGCGTCGATCTTGACAACCTGCTTATACTCGGCATCCGCATCGGGATGATACTCAACCGGCGTGCGGCGAGCGCGAGCAGCCACGTACTCGCGGCACTTGTCGTCAACCTCAAAGAGACCGGTCTTGCCGCCCGCCTCGATAGCCATGTTTGCGATGGTCAAACGTCCCTCAACAGAGAGGTTCTCAATCGTCGAGCCGCCAAACTCCATAGCGCAATAAAGGGCGCCGTCAACACCGATCTTGCCGATGATATGCAAGATGATGTCCTTTGCCGTGGCACCCGCAGGGAGCTCGCCATCGATCTCAAAGCGAATGGTCTCGGGCACCTTGAACCAAGCACGGCCCGTTGCCATACCCACGCCGGCGTCGGTGGAGCCCACGCCGGTTGAGAAGGCGCCGATGCCGCCGTAGGTGCAGGTGTGGGAGTCGGCGCCGATCATGAGGTCGCCGGGCACCACTACGCCCTGCTCGGGCAGCAGTGCATGCTCAATACCCATGCAACCCTGCTCAAAATAGTTGACGATCTTATGCTCATGGGCAAAATCGCGCGTGACCTTGGTCTGCTCGGCACTCTTGATGTCCTTGTTGGGCGCGTAATGGTCGGGCACGAGGCAAATCCGCTCGCGGTCAAACACTCCAGCACCAATCTCGCGCACCGTCTTGATGGCGATGGGAGCCGTAATGTCGTTGGCGAGCACCAGGTCGAGGTCGCACTCAACCAGCTGGCCCGGCACAACCTCATCGAGTCCCGCGTGAGCGGCCAAAATCTTCTCTGCCATGGTCATGGGACGTGCCATTGGGTTTCCTCTCTTGTTAAGTCTTTGGCAATCAGGCGAAAAGGGCGATTATGCACCCGGTTATTTGCCCTCTTTTGAGCGGGCGGTCTGAATCATGCGGTTAACTGCATTCACATAGGCCTTCGCGCTCGAAACGATGATGTCGGTATCGGCGCCACGACCGGTGTAGACCTTGCCGTCTTCGGCTGTGATGCGCACCGTTACCTCACCGATGGCATCGATGCCGCGGCTGATAGCCTTGACAGAGAACTCCGCCAGGTCGCCATGAACCGCAACAACCTTGTCCACTGCCTTATAAGCGGCGTCGACAGGGCCGGTGCCCGTAGCGCACACCACGTGCTTGACGCCCAGCTCGTCGCTGATGGTCGCCGTAGCAGTGGGAACCAGCGGGTCGCCGCAGGACACCTGCAGGGCGTCGAGGGTATAGATAGCCTTCACCTCGCGCTGACGCTCCTGCACCATCGACTCGAGGTCCTCGTCAAAAACCTCCTTCTTCTGGTCGGCAATTTCCAGGAAGCGATTGTAGACGTCTTCAAACGCGGTATCGTCAAAGGTGTAGCCCAGCTCGCCCAGGCGGTGGCGCAGGGCAGCGTGGCCAGAACGGGCGGACAGGATAATCTCAGACCCAGCGGCGCCCACATCTGCCGGGTCGATAATCTCGTAGGTATCGCGAGCCTTGAGCACGCCGTCCTGATGGATGCCGGAGCTATGCGCAAAGGCGTTGGCACCGACAATCGCCTTGTTGGGCTGCACGTTGATGCCCGTGATGGAGCTCACCAGCCTGGAGGCACGCGTCAGCTCGCGGGTCACGACATCGGTATGGGCGTCGAGAGCTTCGCCGTGCATCTTAATGGCCATAACGACCTCTTCGAGCGAGGTGTTGCCTGCGCGCTCGCCCAGGCCGTTGATGGTACACTCGATCTGCGTGGCTCCATTTTGGACAGCGTCGAGGGCAAGGGCGGTAGCCATGCCCAGGTCGTTATGGGTATGCACGGAAATGGTCACGTTTTCGATACCGTCGACACGCTCGCGCAGGTCCTTGATGCGCGTGCCAAAATTCCAAGGCATGTTATATCCCGTAGTATCGGGAATGTTAACGACCGTCGCACCGGCCTTCACCGCAGCTTGGATGATACGGACGAGGAACTCCTGATCGGAACGCCCGGCGTCCTCAGCATAGAACTCAACGTCGTCCACAAAGTTGCGAGCGTACTTCACGGCATGAATTGCGCGCTTGATAGCCTCGTCCTCGGTGAGATGAAGCTTGTCGCGCAGATGAGAGGGAGAGACGCCCAAGCCGGTATGGATACGCGGACGCTTGGCGCTCTTCAGGGCCTCGGCAGCTACCTCGATATCCTTATCCACGGCACGCGTCAGACCGCATACGGTGCAGGTGTCACCGGCAATCTTTCCGATTTCGTGAACCGACTTAAAATCACCCGGGCTGGAAATGGGAAAACCGGCCTCGATAACATCCACGTTCATGCGCACGAGCTGGCGCGCAATGATGAGCTTCTCCTCGGTATTCATGCTGGCGCCAGGCGATTGCTCACCGTCGCGCAGAGTGGTATCGAAAATTGCGATTTTGCGGGTCATGGTTCCTCCTGTACATCAAAGCCGCTGGGCGACTATGTTCAACATGTCGGGCTTTGTAGGCACGTACAGGCGAAAGATAGAAAAACACCCGAGCGCTCATACGGACCGCAAAGCGATGGTCAGTTACGCACTCGGGTGTTAAGCAAGTTGAAAAGATCCCAAGCGCGACTACCGTAGTAGCGCGAGGGCTAGGAGTGCAGTTGCAAAGGCGTTGTTCGTCATGGTATGCGCACTCCTCTCAGATAAAGTCTCAACAAGGATGAGTCTAGCAGAATCGAAGTTTACTTAGAACAGAAAATCCGATTGTTACAGCTTTGAAAACGAACGGAATAACGATGCTCGCCTAAAAGAAAACCCGGCTCGCAAATGCGAACCGGGTTTAGAAGAACGAGTCAGTTCGAATGACTACTCAGCGAGAAAGTTGCGCTGAACAGCAGGGTCGACCTTGACGCCAGGGCCCATGGTGGAGCTGACGGAGATGCTCTTCACGTACTTGCCCTTAGCAGAAGCGGGCTTGACGCGCAGAATCTCGGTGTAGAGGGCGGCGTAGTTCTCGACGAGCTGCTCGTCGGAGAAAGACTTCTTGCCCAGGGGCACATGGCAGATGCCATAACGGTCGGCGCGATACTCAACGCGGCCAGCCTTGAGCTCGGAGACCATCTTGGCAACATCCATGGTAACGGTGCCGAGCTTGGGGTTCGGCATCAGGCCACGGGGGCCGAGGATTTTACCGATGCGGCCAACCTTGGCCATCATGGTCGGCAGAGCGATGGCAGCGTCGAACTCGATGTTGCCCTTCTGAATCTCGGCGATCAGCTCGTCGGAGCCAACGATGTCGGCACCGGCCTCGCGAGCCTCATCGGCCTTAGCGCCCTCAGCGAACACGGCAACACGAACGGACTTGCCGGTGCCATGAGGCAGGGAGATGGAGCCACGGATGTTCTGATCGGCCTTACGGGTGTCGACACCAAGGCGGAAGTGAGCCTCGATGGTCTCGTCGAAGTTGGCGGTTGCAACCTCCTTGACGAGAGTGACAGCCTTACGCGGGGTGTAGAGCTGAGCGGAATCAATCTTCTCAGCGGCGGAGCGGTACTTCTTACCGTGCTTAGCCATAATACATACCTCCTGTGGTCAAACGGGCCTGAGCCCTCCCACATCAACGCGTGCCCTATTGCACGCAAACGGGCACGACACGCATCGTGCCCGAAATTACCTAAACAGTATCGCTACTCGGCGATGGTGACGCCCATGGAGCGAGCGGTGCCGGCGACGATCTTCTTAGCGGCCTCGATATCGTTAGCATTGAGGTCCGGCATCTTGATCTCGGCGATCTTGGTGAGCTGCTCCTGAGTAAGCTGACCAACCTTGTCGGCCTGGGGCTTAGCGGAACCACTCTTGAGCTTGAGCTCCTTCTTGATGAGGTGAGCCGCAGGAGGGGTCTTCGTCACGAAGGTGAAGGAACGATCCTCATAAACGGTGATCTCAACGGGGATGATGTCGCCCTGCTTGTCCTGCGTAGCGGCATTGAACGCCTGGCAGAACTGCATGATGTTGACCTGAGCAGCACCCAGTGCCGGGCCAACGGGAGGAGCGGGGTTAGCAGCGCCAGCGGGAATCTGGAGCTTAATGACAGTAGCAACCTTCTTCTCAGCCATGTCAAAACCTTCCTAAAACACGAATGTGTCTACAGTGCCAATATGTTCAACGCGTACCCGTTAGAAGCAATCCATCCGGTGAGCAGCCGGCAGATGAGCGTGAACGCGAGAACGAACTAAGAAATAACGGAGACCTGATCGAACGAAAGCTCGACGGGAGTCTCGCGGCCAAAGATCATCAGAGTGACCTTGACCTTGCCGGCCTCGGGGTTAACCTCGGAGACCTTACCATCAAAGTCCGCAAGCGGACCAGAAGTAACGCGAACAGACGTGCCGACCTCGATATTGACGGTCGTACGCTTAGGCGCACCGCCCTTATCGCTCTTGCGCATCATCTTGTTGTACTCTTCACGCGAGAGAGGAGCGGGCTTACCGTTGCCGCCCAGGAAACCGGTGACGCCGGGGGTGTTGCGAACACACGTCCAAGAGTCGTCATCCATCTCCATACGAACGAGAACATAGCTCGGGAAAATCTTGGAGTCCTTGGTCTCGCGAGCACCGTTCTCCTTGATCTCGGTCACACGCTCGGTAGGAATCTCGATATCAAAGATGCGGTCGGTCATACCCATGGTCTCGATGCGATGCTCAAGATCGGACTTAACGCGGTTCTCGTAACCAGAGTACGTGTGGACGACATACCAGCGCTTGGACATGCTTAACCCCTCAATCCGGAGAAGGCCACCAGCGCCTGGCCGATACCGGCATCAAGCAGCGCGATGACAACGCCAACAACAATCAGGGAAACGCAAACCGTGACGGTGTAGTTGATGAGCTCCTTCTTGGAGGGCCATACAACGCGCTTCATCTCGGAACGCACGGAAGAGAAATACTTCTTGATGCGGGCAAACAGGCCGGGCTTCTTGTTCTTATCCTTGGCCTTAACCTTAGCGGTCTTCTTGACCTCAGGCTTAGCAGCAGCCTTGTTGGAGCCCTGCTGAGACTTCTTCTTGGTCTTCTTGTTGGCCATGAACATTTACCTCCGGCACAGACCCAACATACAGTAACAAACCGTAAGCCTCCTATGGAGGCTTACGGATCAAAGACTGGCACGCCAGGAAGGACTCGAACCCTCAACACTCGGTTTTGGAGACCGATG
>OLRJ01001575.1_pt1 | contig 19114 bp, 18 predicted proteins | sample 1672741 | NCBI WGS metagenome assembly OLRJ01 (sample SAMEA3136719, study PRJEB25190) | human gut metagenome | biome: human gut; feature: human-associated habitat; material: faeces | place: Austria | collected 2013
ACCACGGCCCTGTTCCCCCGCACGCGCGGCAAGCCGCCTGCGCCCACGCAGCGCTACAATACGTGGACGAGCTGGCCGACCCGCTGCCGCCGGAGCTGCTGACCCGCTACCGCATGCCCACCAAGGCCCAGGCCGTGCGCAGTATCCACGCCCCGCAAAGCGCCGAGGACCTGGCCGGGGCGCGCCGCCGCCTGATCTTTGAAGAGCTGTACATGCTCCAGATCGGCATCTTTTTGCTGCGCAGCCACGGTCGGCGCAAGACCAGCGCACCAATGCACGAGATGGACCTTGCCCCGTTCTGGGGCAGCCTGCCCTATGCGCCCACCGGCGCACAAAAGCGCTCTGCCGAGGAAATTGTGCACGACCTGTGCGGTGAGGTGCCGATGAACCGCCTGCTGCAGGGTGATGTCGGCAGCGGCAAAACGCTGGTGGCTGCGGCGGCCATCTGGTTTGCCGCGCAAAACGGCTGGCAGAGCGCCATGCTGGCTCCCACCGAAATCCTGGCCCGGCAGCATGCCGCTACACTGGCCGACCGGCTGGAACCCTTCGGCGTCAACGTCACGCTGCTGGTGGGCGGCATGAAAGCCAAAGAGAAAAAGGTCGCGCTGGAAGCCATTGCCGACGGCCGCGCCGGGCTGGTGGTAGGCACCCACGCGGTGCTGACCGATTCTGTCGAGTTCAAAAACCTGGGCCTGGCCATCGTGGACGAGCAGCACCGCTTCGGCGTGCGGCAGCGCGGCCTGCTGGCAGGCAAGGCGCAAAGCCCCCACCTGCTGGTGATGAGCGCCACACCCATCCCGCGCACGCTGGGCCTGCTGATGTACGGCGATTTGGACATCTCGGTGCTGGACGAACTGCCGCCCGGCCGCAAGCCCATCAAGACCTGGTTCATCACCGGCAAAAAGCGGCGGGACATGTACGGCTTTATTGAAAAGCAGCTCGCCGCGGGGCATCAGGCCTACGTGGTCTGCCCGGCCATCGAGGAAAACGAGATGGCCGCAGATATGCAGGCCGTCAAAAAATATTACACCGAGACCGTCTGCCCGCTGCTGCCCAACCGGCGCATCGGCCTGCTGCACGGCAAGATGAAGCCCAAAGAAAAAGACGAAGTGATGCTGAAATTTAAGGCAGGGGAACTGGACGTGCTGGTCTCCACCACTGTTATCGAGGTCGGCGTCGATGTGCCTAACGCTACAGTTATGGTCATCGAAAACGCCGAGCGGTTCGGTCTGTCGGCGCTGCATCAGCTCCGCGGACGTGTTGGGCGCGGAGCGGCGGATTCCTGCTGCATCCTGATTTCCGACAACGAGAACGACGCCGTTAAAGAGCGGCTGCGCTTCCTGTGCCACACGTCAGACGGTTTTGCCGTGGCAAAATATGATCTTGAAAACCGCGGCCCCGGTGATTTCTTCGGCTCGGCCCAGCACGGCCTGCCCACGCTGCGGGTGGCGGACCTGGTGCAGGATACCCGCACGCTGAAAGTGGCCCAGGAGGAAGCCAAGGCCCTGCTGGCTGTTGACCCAAATCTCGCCATGCCGCAGCACCGCGCCCTGTCCGATGAGGTGGACCGCCTGTTTGCCACCGCCGGTGCGATGAACTGATTGTAAAAATCCCGGTTCACACCCTTTTATTTTCCCTTTCAATTTGCTATACTAATACCGTATATCAACCAAAAGGAAACCATGCCTATGAAAAAATTCTGCGCGATGCTGTGCGCCTTTGTGCTGGTGATCGTGCTGGGGCTGCCGGTGGCGGCTGAGGGGATCAATGGCTCGGCGGCGGATATTGCGCCCGACATCATGGCCCCTGCGGCCTACGTGGTCAACCTGGATACCAATATCGTGGTCTACGAGAAAAACAGCGAGACCCCGCTGCAGGCCGCCAGCCTGACCAAGATGATGACTACCCTGCTGCTGCTGGAGAACTATCAGGACCAGCTGGACACCATCAGCGTGACGGCCCCCAGCTATATCTACGACCTGATCTGGGAGAAGACGACCAACGCCTCCACGGCGGACATCCGTAAGGGCGAGACCCAGACCCTGCGCAACCTGCTGTACGCTATGATGCTGCCCAGCGCCAACGAGGCCGCCTACATTGTGGCCGACTATATGGGCGGCGGCAGCATTGATAACTTTGTGGCGATGATGAACGAGGAAGCTGCCCGCATCGGCTGCACCGGCACTACCTTTGCCGACCCCTGCGGTCTGGATACCAACAACGTCACCACTGCCCGCGATGCCTACCTGATCCTGCGGGCACTGACGTCCTACGACATCTTTGCCACGGTCGTGTCCACCCCCAGCTACGATATGGGCACCAACGACCGCTACACTACCCCCGGGACCTATGTGATCCAGAACACGGACAAAATGCTGAACGAAGGCAGTGCCTACTACCGCAGCTATGTGCGCGGCGGCAAGACCGGCAGCCTGGGCGAGTGGCAGAACTTCGCGGGCTGGCACACCCAGGACGGCATCAGCTACATCAGCGTGGTACTCAACGTGCCCTATGAGGCCGACCCCGATCAGGCCCGCCCGGCTCTGTACGAGACCGCCCAGCTGATGGACGTCATCTTCGATTCCTTCACCATCGCGGCGGCGCTGGACCCCACCCAGCCCATCACCGAGATCCCGGTGGATTACGCCACCCAGTCCGACACGGTCATGCTTTACCCCACGGACAATATGATGACCCTGCTGCCCAAGGAGGGCGGCGCTGCCCTGACCGAGCAGACCTTCAACCTGCCTAAAAGCATCGCGGCCCCCGTCAGGCAGGGGGATGTGGTCGGCACCGTTACGCTGACCATTGAGGGCGAAGTCATCGGTACGACGGACCTGATCGCCGGCAGCGATGTGGCCCGCAACCAGGTGCTGTACACCATCGCCCGCGTGGGCGAGTTCTTCTCCAGCACCTACTTTAAAGTTGTTGTTATGCTTACGATGATCGTCGTGGCTGTGTACGCCTTCCTGTTCGTTCTGGCAGCATTGGGTGTGCTGAAGCCGATTAAAAAATCATCGAAATAGCGTACAAATAAGTAAAAACCTCAGGAGGGGTTATCCATGTTAGACGTAAAACGCAACCTTACGACCATGACAGATTTCTACGAGCTGACCATGTCGGCCGGCTACCTGGATGAGGGGTATGTGGACAAGATCGCCGTCTTTGATATGTTCTTCCGCCGCGTGCCCGATGGCGGCGGCTACGCTATTATGGCTGGTCTGCAGCAGTTCATCGACGCCGTGGACCACTTGGAATTCACCCAGGAGGACATCGACTATCTGCGCACCACCGGCGCATTCAATGAGCAATTTCTGAACTACCTGGCCAACTTCAAGCTGCACTGCAACATCTGGGCCATCGAGGAAGGCATGCCCATCTTCCCGCAGGAGCCTATCGTTACCGTGGAAGGCCCGGCCATTGAGTGCCAGCTGCTGGAGACCCTGCTGCTGGTCACCTTCAACCACCAGTGCCTGATCGCCACCAAAGCAAACCGCATCGTGCGTTCTGCCGCCGGCCGCCCGGTCATGGAGTTCGGCGCCCGCCGTGCCCAGGGCTATGACGCCGCCTACTTCGGTGCTCGCGCCTCCTACATCGGTGGCTGCGGCTCCACCTCCTGCGTGATGGCCGCCCGCGACTTCGGCATCCCGGCCTCCGGCACCATGGCCCACAGCTGGGTGCAGATGTTCCCCACCGAGTACGATGCCTTCAAGAAATACGCCGAGATGTACCCCGACGCCTGCGTGCTGCTGGTGGATACCTACAACGTACTGCGCCGCGGTGTGCCCGATGCCATCAAGGTGTTCGACGAGGTCCTCAAGCCCATGGGCAAGCGCCCCAAGGGTATCCGCATCGACAGCGGCGATATTGCCTACCTGTCCAAGAAGGCCCGCAAGATGCTGGATGAGGCCGGTTACCCCGACTGCACCATCTGCGCCTCCAACAGCCTGGATGAGTACATTGTCCGCGATCTGATCCTGCAGGGTGCCCGTGTGGACAGCTTCGGCATCGGCGAGAACATGATCACCGCCAAGAGCGACCCCGTCTTCGGCGGCGTGTACAAGCTGGCCGCTGTGAAAGAGGACGACGGCAGCTACACCCCCAAGATGAAGCTGTCTGAATCTGCCGAGAAGATGACCATTCCCTGCCTGAAGAAAGTCTGGCGTATCTACGACCAGGACGGTAAGGCCATGGCTGACCTCATCACGACGGCTGACGAGCAGGTCGAGACCCAGCACGGCATCACTCTGTTTGACCCCATCGAGACCTGGAAAGAGTGCACCTACGTCAACTGCACTGCCCGCTGCCTGTCCACCCCGATTTATGAGAACGGCAAGCGCGTCTACCAGTCCCCGAGTCTGGACGACATCAAGAAGTTCTGCAAGGCCCAAGTCAACACCCTGTGGGACGAGGTCAAGCGCTTCGAGAACCCGCACCGCTACTACGTTGACCTCAGCCAAAAGCTGTGGGATACCCGCAGTGCCCTGCTGAAGAAACTGTCCAAGTAAAACATTACAAATTGGTTACAACGCACCCCTTCCGCACATACTATGGCGGGAGGGGTGTTTTTATGTTAGAGCCGATCATATTGTTTGCCCTGGGCGGGGCAGGGTATCAGGCCATCGAGCTTGCCTGGCGGGGCACCACCCATTGGACAATGTTTGCCGCAGGCGGGGCGTGCCTTTGCCTTTTGCAGCAATTGGCCCGGCGGCGCAGCCTGCCGTTGGGGGCAGCGGCGTTATGCGGCGCTGCAGCCGCCAGCGGGGTAGAGCTGGGCGTGGGCCTGGCCTGCCGCTACCTTTTGCACCTGGCCGTGTGGGACTACAGCGCCCTGTGGGGCAACGTAGCCGGGTTGGTCTGTCCGCTGTACAGCTTTTACTGGTTTTTGCTTTGCTTTTGGGTGCTGCTGGTGCTGCGCGGGGCCGAAAATTGGACTGAAAGACCGCTTTATCGTATCACAAAATGGGCTGCCGAGCCATAAAGTCCAAATTATGGTACTTGCCATCCTGTATAATGGAAGCATAACAAAGCTCAACCAAACAGGAAAGGCGGTACACATCATGACGCAGCAGTTTCGTTACGTGGCAGGCCACATCGAGGTCTATTCTGAGTACGGCGAATTCCTTTTCTCGGCCGATACCATGCAGGAAGCATGGGAGGAACTGTCCGCGTGATGCGTACAGATGCAACTCAAAAATATACAACATGCCGAAATAGTTTAAAATATACAAATAACTTTTGTAAGTTTGTACAAAATGCAACTTGCAAAAGACGGACTTATCGCATATAATAAAGACAGAAAAGGAAAAGCGATACCGCCAAGGCGAACAGCCCGCAGCAGCGGCATCGCCCCCCAAAAAGGCCCGCCAATAACGGAAAGGAGATGGGTTGTATGTTGAAGCTGCACACGTTAGCCGAGTGGATGTATGGTTTTCTGGAGCCTGCCCCGCCGTACGGCCTGCCGGAGGAAATGTATAACGACGTGATGCCGTCTGGCATCCACCGTTATAACCGTTATAATGACGGATTGTAAGGCAGCCTCTTAAAACACGGTCTCCCCCAAGGCCGCGGTGTAAGAAAAGACCTTCCAGCAAGCAGCCGCCCGGTGCCGACATGCAAATGTTCGGCACCGGGCGCTTTTTGTCGTTCCGCTTGCATTTTGGGCCTAAAGAGCGTATGATATATACTGTCCTTTTATAACCTGGCGCGGCAGTTTGCCGCAGCGGTGCACAAAAGCCTGCACTGCTCCCAGGCAAACCACACATGGGGAGACTATTTATGAAACTTATCACCTTTACCGTGCCGTGCTACAATTCGGCCGCTTATATGGACCACTGCATCGAGACACTGCTGCCCGCCGGCGAGGAAGCCGAAATCATCCTGGTGGATGACGGCTCCAAGGATGACACCGGCAAGATTGCCGATGCCTACGCCGAAAAGTACCCCACCATCGTCCGCGTGATCCATCAGGAGAACGGCGGCCACGGCGAGGGTGTCAACCAGGGCATCCGCAACGCCACCGGCATGTACTTTAAGGTGGTCGATTCTGACGACTGGCTGGACGGTGACGCCCTGGCCAAGGTTATGGATGTGCTGCGCACCCAGGCTGCCGCCGAAAAGCCGGTCGATCTGGTCATGGCCAACTATGTGTACGAGCATGTGGCTGATAATACACGAAATATCGTGGATTATACCGGCATCCTGCCCGAGGGCCGCGTCTTTAAGTGGAGCGAGATCGGCCACTTTCCGCCGAACAAGAACATCCTGATGCACAGCGTCATCTACCGCACCGAGGTGCTGCGTAAGTCCGGCATGGTGCTGCCCAAGCACACCTTCTATGTGGATAACATCTTCGTCTACCAGCCTCTGCCCGAGGTCGAGACCATCTACTACCTCAACCTGGACCTCTACCGCTACTTCATCGGCCGCGATGACCAGAGTGTCAACGAGAAGAACATGATCAAGCGCGTCGATCAGCAGCTGCGCGTCACCCGCATTATGATGGAGGCCGTGGATGTCTACGCCCTGCCTGTTACCCAGGACAAACTGCGGGCCTATATGCTCAACTATTTCTCGATGATGATGGCCATCTCCAGCATCTTCCTGACGCTGGACGGCAGCCCCGAGGCCATGGAGAAGCGCAAGCAGCTGTGGGCTGACCTGAAAGCCCACGATGCTCGCCTTTACCGCCGCTGCCGCTTCTCGGTAGCCGAAGCCTGCAACCTGCCCGGCTGGCTAGGCTGCAAGCTCAGCATCGGCGGCTACCGCATTGCCCAGAAGCTGTTCAAGTTCAACTAAGGGGTGCCCATGCAGTACAAAACAATTCTATTTGATCTCGACGGCACTCTGACTGATTCCGCCCCCGGCATCCTCAACTCGGTGCGGTACGGCTGCCGCAGGATCGGCATCCCCGTGCCCGACGAAGCCACCCTGCGCCGCTTCCTCGGCCCGCCGCTGATCGATTCGTTCCACAATCTCTGCGGCTTGAACGATGCCGACACCGACCGCGCCGTGGCGGCCTTCCGGGAGTATTTCCCAAACAAGGGCCTGTTTGAGAATGAGGTCTACCCCGGCATCCCCGCGCTGCTGGCCGACCTGCACGCCCGCGGCTGCCAGCTGGTGCTGGCCACCAGCAAGCCCGAGGAGTACGCCCGCCGCATCATGGAGCATTTTGATCTGGCGCAGTACTTTGCCGCCATCTGCGGTGCGACTTTGGACGAAACCCGCACCGACAAGGCCGAGGTCATCGCTTACGCGCTGGACACCATCGGACTGACCGATAAGACCGGCGTTGTCATGGTCGGTGACCGTGAGCACGATGTCATCGGCGCGAAGAAAAACGCCCTGCCCTGCATCGGCGCCCTCTACGGCTACGGCACCCGCGAGGAACTGCAATCCGCCGGTGCCGCTGCAATCGCAGATACCGTGCAAGACCTGCACAAACTGCTGCTGGGATAAATCAAATGGGAGACAGCCCGCGCTGTCTCCCATTTTTTATTGGTCCCGATCGTTGTAGTAGAGATACCACCCGCGGAAGCCGTACCCGATGCCAAGAGCACCCAGCACCAGCAGCATAGCCGCCTTGTCGGGCCAAAGCGGCATATTCCGGGTGCAGACCCAGACCACCGCCAATGCAAGGCATACAAGCACCGGCAGACCGTAGTGCAGAAATCTCTGCACCCGCAGCCGCTTCGGGTCGCCCTCTACCGCCAGCGCCGATGGATCGCACACCTCACACCGCACCCGCAGTATCGGGATATTGCGCACATGGCTCGAATACCGCACGGCCCTGTACTCAATGCCGTCCAGCATAAAATGCGGGGTCATGCTCTCCCGGGTCATGTTCACATCCACGCCGTTTTCGTCTGCCCAAGCCAGCAGCGCCGCCGTAAATTCCTGCGGGGTTGTAATGGCGGTGTCCGGCGTAAAGGTAAACTGCCGCTTATGCTCGGCAGCCGCCATTTTCCGGTAGTCCTGCACCCAGCCGGTAAACCAGCCGCCCGCCTGGGCAGGGGAGTCCATCCGAGCCAGGCAGTCGTCCACATCCAGCTCTGCCGCCGTTCGGTCGCCGGCGGCCAGCTCCGTGCAGAAGGCTGCGGCCGCTGCGAGCTTTTGCTGCTCGGCCTCCAGCTGTCGGCGCTGGCGTTCAGCAGCCTCGGTCAGCGGCAGTGTACCGCTCAGTACCGCGCGGATATCCTCCACTGGCATATCCAGTGTGCGCAGCACGCGAATCAGTTTCAGCGTCCGCACATCGGCATCCGTATAGATACGGTAGTCGTTCTCTGGGTTGCGTGCCGGGGCCAGCAACCCCGCCTGCTCATAGTAGCGAATGTTCCGTGCCGATACGCCCGACGCATCCGCTGTCTGCTTGATGTTCATAACATCACGCTCCTTTCCCGGTTATCGTACACCCTGCACCCACTGGAAGGTCAAGGCTTTTCCTGAAAGTAAGCGACAACTTATAGTATTTTGATTTCTACAGTTCGCCCGCCCAGGTTCTCATAAATTCTGTGGGACACTGACAGTACCGTGCGACCCTCGGACGCCCGGCGCAGGGCCTCCAGCACGCGGGCTTCGGTTTCGGCGTCCAGGTTGGCGGTGATCTCGTCCAGCAGCAGCACGGCGGGATCCGCCGCGGCGGCGCGGGCGATGGACAACAGCTGCCACTCGCCCTGAGAGAACATCCCTTCACTGCACGGGGTGTCGTAGCCATCGGGCAGCGCTTCGATGGCCCCGTCAATGCCCGCCAGCTGGGCCGCATGTTTGGCCATCTCGGCGGTGATCTGCGGATCGCCCAGCGTGATCTGGTCCAGCACGGTGCCGGGCACGCGGGCAAAATGCTGCTCCACACAGCTGATGCAGGTGCGGCGCTCCCGGTCGGTGATGTCCGCCACCGGTACGCCGCCGATGGTGACGGTGCCGCTTTCGGCCGGGTACAGCCCCAGCAGCAGCTTGAACACGGTACTCTTGCCCGCGCCGGTGCGGCCGATCAGCGTGACTTGCTCGCCCTGTTTCACGGTCATCGAGAAGTCATTCAGCACATGTTTCTCGCCGTAGCCAAAGGTGACGTGGGAAAGTTCCACATCGCCCCGGGCCGCCCTGGTACGCTGTGCGGAAATTTCCCGTTCCGGCTGGGCCAAAAACGCATCAATGCGTTTCACGCCCGCCATGGCAGCTTGAATGGTCTGAACCTCCATGCCCAGGCTTTCAATGGGGGAGAAAATGCGCGATATGTAGTTGATAACGGCTACCGAGGTGCCGACGGACATGCCGAACAGCTCCAGCACCACCGCGCTGCCGGAGGCCGACAGCAGCATAACGATGCCCACCACCACGGCGTTCAGCAACAGTACAACGGGGGAGTAGACGGCATCGTAAAAGTTAGTGCGCTCCATGGCGGCGTAGCCCGCGCCGATGCACCGGTCATAGCGGCGCTCCATGTACTGCTCCATGCCCAGCGCGTGGATGGTGCGGATGTTGTGCAGCGTCTCGGGCACCTGGCCGGAGACGGCGGCCACAGCCCGGCGGTTGTCCAGCTGAGCGGCCAGCATGCGGCGCTGTACACGGCGGGTAAACACGGCGAACAGCGGCAGTACCAGCAGTAAAATCAGCGCAAGGCCATGATTTTTCACGGCGATGACCGCCATAATGGAAAGGATGCGGCAGGCGTCCGCCACCATGCTGATGATGCCGGAGGTGAACAGCGCCTCCACCGTGTCCACATCGCCGGAGAACCGCGCGGCCACCTCGCCGGGGTTCTGGTCCACCAGCGTGCGTGCAGGCAGCTGCGTCAATTTGTGGGACATCTCGGACCGCAGCGCGTGGGTCATCTTTTGCCCAAACAGCACCAGCAGACTTTCCTGCGCCGAGGACAGCACCCCCTCCAGCGCCAGGCTGGCAAAGTAGACAAGCACCGCCCAGATCGTCAGCGGCAGGCCCGCCGTCAGCCCATCAATGATGCGTGCCAGCAGTAGCGGCGGCAGCAGTGAGGCGATAACTGACGCCGCCACGCATAAAAGTGTGCCAATAGTCAGCGGGTAGTGTGCTCGGGCCGCCATGCGGAGGGCTGCAAACACGCCGCTTTTATTGTTCGTTTTCATGCTGCTGCCCTCCTGTCTGGTTTTCGTACAGCTGGCGGTAGGCCGGTACCGCCGCCAGCAATTCCTCGTGGGTGCCCACGGTGGTCTTGCCATCCTCCATAAAAATTACACGCTGCATCTGGGAAAAATGGTACAGCCGGTGGGAGATGAGGAAGACGACCTTATCCTTGGCGTATTCCTGCAGGTTAGCAAACACGGTATCCTCGGTGCTGCGGTCCAGCGCCGAGAACGGGTCGTCCAGCACTAGCACTGGCCGAGGATGTGCCAGCGTGCGGGCCAGCGCCAGCCGCTGGGCCTGCCCGCCGGAAAGCCGCGTGCCGCTGGGACCAATCACGGTGTCCACACCGTTCTCCATGGCCTGCACTTCGTCTTTCAGCGCCACAGCAGCCAACCAGGGCATCGGGTCCTGCTTGCTGCCGCACAGCACGTTGTTCTGCACGGTGTCGGCGCTCAGCTCCGGGTCATGCCCCAGGTAGCCGACGGTGGCTGCAATTTCCCGCGGCGTCAGCGCAGAGAATTCTTTGCCGCCGAACCGGGCCGAGCCGCCATAGGAAGCTTCACACAAAAATACACGCCCCAAAGTGGATTTTCCGCAGGCCACCGGCCCCGTAATGCCGATGATCTCCCCCGGGTGGGCTGTCAGATCCAGCCCCGCAAAAATCGGCTCCTCGGTATACCCAAAGGACAGATCCTCTAGCGTTACATCGGCGGGGGCGGGCACAGCCAGCTCGTCTGGCTCCTCCGGCAGTTTCATCAGCGGTTTGATGCGCTTCCAGGAGACTTCGGCTTTCTGCACCGCGTTGAACAGCTTCGCTGCTTTCGACGATTTTACTGTCAGCTTGGTAAAGCAGGAGAGGAACGTAGTAAACGCCGCAATATCCCAGGCCTGCCACCCGGTGCCCAGCACGTTTTTGGCACCGAACCACAAAATGAACAGCACGCCCGCTTCGGACACCGCCAGGTACAGCGGCGGCAGGGCCGATTGCCACACGTTGCTGCGCACGGCGGTATTTTCGTAGGTGGTCAGCACGTCCTCGTACCGGGCCTCGCGGGCGGTCTCGCAGCCGTAAATACGGTAGGTGGCGGCGTTCTGGGCACGGTCCAGCGTGGCGGCACTTAACGCACCGGCGGCCTTTTTGTAGGCGGCGCCTTCGCGCTGCACCGGCTTTTTCATCCATGCCGCGCATATGTAGGAGACCGGCGTAAACAGCAAACTCAACAGCGCCAGCCGCCAATCATACACCAGCAGCATCACGATGTAACCTACCAGCGCTACGCCGGTATCAAAAATTTCGGTGGTGAATTTCCGCATGCCCTCCACGCAGTCGTCCACGTCGGAGATGGCCTTGGTCATCAGCTCGCCCGCACCCTCTTTTTCCAGCGCGGCGCGGCTCTGACGCACCAGGTTGGCGTACAGGATGCCCTTCATCCGGCGGTTGATGTTATTGGCAAAGCGGCGCACGTAAAAGCGCTTGATGAACCGCGCCGCCTGCACCACCAGCGTAACCAGCACATAGGTCAGCACCAGTATGGCCATGGCCGCGGCGGTGGCGCTGCCGTCCAAAATATCGGCCAGGCATTGGGCCAGCCGCCCCTCAAACCAGGGCGTGGCCAGCAGACCGATGTTGTAGATCAGGCCCGAAACGGTGACCAACGCCAGCGGCAGCCATTCGATGCGGAAGTAGGCGCCGATGCGGTCCGGGCGGAAGTTCTTGTCATTCTGCATGTTCCGCTTCACCCTCTGTGGCTTGTTTAAAGTGCGGGAACCCCGCACGGCTCTCGGTCTTGGAGGCCGTGTACAGCTTGTGCAGCGTAACCGCAAAGGCGGCGGCCTCGTCGGCGGGCAGGGCACTGGTCAGGTACTCGTAAAATTTGGCCTCAATCTCCGCCTTGGAAGATTTCAGGCTTTCGGCTTTCTCGGTGGGGTACAAAAGCTGGCTGCGGCGGTCATTGGGGCTGGCCTTGCGCACCAAATAGCCTTTCGCTTCCAGGTTTTTGGTGCGCCGGGCGATGGCCGCCTTGTCGGCGTGCAGCAGCTCGGCCAGCGCCGCCTGGGTGCAGCCGGGGTGATGGCGCAGCGCGTGGATCAGGTCGATCTCCGCCGTGCCAACGCCCTTTTCCCGCAGGGTAAGCAATACCAGCTTCTCTGCCTCGCGGGCAATTTTGGTAATTTTGCGTTCGGTAATATCCATAGCCGCCTCCGTATCCGGGCAAACTGGTTGCACCTACATCGTTGTACATACAACCATTGTAGCCTGCTTTCCGCCTTTGTCAACAAAAGCAGAAAATTTATTCCCGCCGCGCAGTACAAAAAACAAAATAGGCATACCCAACCGTCCCATTTTGTGCTATACTTATTTTATATTATGGTTTAAGGAAGGGTTCCTGTTATGTATCAAATGGGTGACAGTAAATTGGAAGTCCGCGAACTGCTGGTCAAGGCATTCGCCAGTGCTTGGGAGGCCGGAGATAAAACGGTCGACCGCGATACGTATATCAATAGCAGCATCAACGTGATCGACTCTCTGCAGGTCGGCCCCGAGATGATCTATGGCGAGGAAGGCCAGGGCCTGCTGGAGGGCGAACTGGACCACCTACCCGACCTGCTGCGCGCCGACGGCGCCTGGGTCTACTACGAGGTCCCGGCCGAGAACTTCTTCATCCTGACCTGGATGATCGACGCCGACAAGGCTGCCGAGAAGGTCGCTTCGCTGAAAGATGAGGAAGGCAGCCTGGCCTGCATCGTCGATCTTTCGCAGGAGTGGCACCGCGCCTAATACACCACCAAACCAGGGAAAGGGGGACAGCACCATGAACCGGGACAGCATCTATCTGCCGCGGGATGTCATCGGCCTGTTGCAAACGCTGCAAAGCGCCGGGCACACTGCCTACGTGGTGGGCGGCTGCGTGCGTGACAGCCTGCTGGGCCGCACCCCCGGGGACTGGGACATCTGTACCTCGGCCCGGCCGGAGGAGATGCGCCGCCTGTTTGCCGACCATCAGCTGATTTTGACCGGCGAAAAGCACGGCACGGTGGCGGTGGTGCTCCACGGCAAACCCTACGAGATGACCACCTACCGCCTGGACGGCAACTACCACGACCACCGCCATCCCGACGCGGTGCAGTTCGTGGACGACCTGCCCAGGGACCTGGCCCGGCGGGATTTTACCATCAACGCCATGGCCTACGCTCCGGGCAAGGGCATTATTGATCTGTACGGCGGGCGGGATGACCTGGCGGCGGGCATGATCCGCTGTGTGGGCGACCCGGCCCAGCGCTTTGCCGAGGATGCTCTGCGCATCCTGCGGGCGCTGCGCTTCTCGGCCCGGCTGGGCTTTGCTTTGGACGAAGCCACCGCCGCCGCGGCCCTGCAGGCGCGGGATACGCTGCAAAGCGTGAGCGCCGAGCGCATTTATACCGAGATCGACGGTCTGCTCGGTGCCCCCAACGCGGGGCCGACGCTGGCCAAGTACGGCGAGATCCTGGCCGGTGCGGTGCCCGAAGTGCAGGCCTGCATCGGCTGCACCCAGCCCGGCCGCTGGCATTGCTACGATGTGTGGCAGCACTCGGCCGTGGCGGTGGAAAAGCTGGACCTGCGCGGCCAGGATACCCGCGGCGCGCGGGTGCTGTGCTGGGCAGCGTTTCTGCACGATATTGCCAAACCCCAGTGCCGCAGCGTGGGCGCGGACGGTGCGGCCCACTTTAAGGGCCACAACCAGCGGGGCGCGGTGATGGCCCGCACGATTTTGCGCCGCCTGAAAGCCCCCGGCTATCTGATCGAGGGGACTGCCGGGCTGATCGCCATCCATGATGCCCCGGTCCCGGCGGGGGACACCGCCATTTTAAAAAGTCTCAACCGCTACGGCGCGGTGTTTTTGCACCGGCTCTGCGCGCTGAAATATGCCGACCTGGACGCCCACGCCGACACGCCGGAGGTCAAAGCCCGGCGGAACGAGGTGGCCGCCTTTGAGGCCCGGATGACTGAGCTTTCCAAGACCGCCTGCTACACCATGCGCCAGCTGGCCGTAAACGGCGGCGATCTGATGGAAGCCGGCCTGCCCGCCGGCCCCGCCGTGGGTGCTACCCTGCAGCGACTGCTGACCGCCGTTATGGAGGGCCGCGTGCTGAACGAAAGAGCCGCACTGTTGGAGTTTGCGTTGAGTTGAAACGAAAAGGGTGAAAGTATGATCTTCGGCATCGGCACCGACCTTTGCGCGGCAGACCGCATGGCGGCAAAGCTGCAAAAGCCCGCCTTTATGCAGCGTGTTTTTTCCCCGGCGGAGCAGGCCCTGTTGAACGAGCGGGGCGGCACCCACCGTGCCGAGACTGCCGCTGCCAACTTTGCCGCCAAGGAGGCTTTTTTAAAGGCCGCAGGCACCGGCCTGGGCGGCTTTGCACTGACAGATTTAACGGTATTGCGTAAAGAAAGTGGCGCGCCTTATTTTGCCCTGACCGGCCCCGCCGCCGAATGGACCGCCGCCAACGCCCTGACCCCGCACCTGAGCCTGACCCACGAAAACGGCCTGGCCTGTGCGTTTGTAATTCTGGAACAAAACAAATAACTGCCTTTTACGGGCGGCCATGGGCCGCCTTATTTTGTAACAATCGGAAAGGAGGTCCGCCGTGCCGACAAAAGCCCCACGCGCCAGCAATCTGGAACTGCTGCGCATCCTTTGCATGCTGCTCATCATCGGCGACCACCTCACCGGCCAGGGCGGCATTGCGGATTATTCCACGCTGCCGTCCTCCTTCGTGTTCTGCCTCATCGGCTGCGGCTCCCGCATTGCCTGCACCGTGTTTGTGCTGGTGGGCAGCTGGTTTATGTGCGAACAGCCGTTCAAAACCCGCCGCCCGTTGTCGCTTTGGCTGTCGCTGTGGCTGTACACCGTGCCGGTCACGCTGCTGTGCAGGCTGGCCGGGCTGGATGTCTCCCTCGGCGCACTGCGCTGGGCGGCGTTTCCCGCCGGTACGCGCCAGTTGTGGTTCATCTCGGACTATCTGGTGCTGCTGCTCTGCGTGCCGCTGCTCAATCGGCTGCTGCACGGGCTGCCCCGCCGCGCCCACAAAGGCGTGCTGCTGGTGCTGGCTGTGCCGCTGGTCGTTTACCCCACCGTGTTTGGCCAGGACGGAATTTTGGGCGATACGGCGTGGATGTTCCTCTACGATTACCTGCTGGCTGCTTACCTGCGCCGCTGGCCGGATAACCGCCTGTCCCGCCTGCTGAACCGCCCCGCCGCGGCGCTTGTCCTCGGCCTGGGCCTGCCGCTGGCCAACACCGCCATCCGCGCCGTGCTGGAATACCGGGGCGCGACCGACAGCAAGGCGTTCCAGTACATTGCCTACTACCGCACGGCGCTGGGCGCACTGCCCGGCCTGCTGGCGGCGCTGGCGCTGTTCCACTTCTTCAAAAATCTGGACCTCGGCAGCAACCGGTTCATCAACGGGCTGGCGGGCACGACGCTGGGCGTTTACATCCTGCACCAGGTCCCCGTGCTGCGGGACTTTCTGTGGAACGGCACCTTCCACGCCCAGGCGCACCACGGCTCAGCGGCGTACACGCTGCTGGTCATCGTGCTGACTTTCGCGGGCTGCGCGGCCATCGACACGCTGCGTACCAGGTTTATCATGCAGCCCTTGCAGCGCAGCCGTGCGTTTACGGCTTTTTGCGTCAAAGGCGACGCGCTGGCCGCAGAAATCGAAAAACAGAGTGATTAAAAAAACCTCCTCTCGCTTATACTCTAGGTAAGCAAACGAGAGGAGGCTTTTTCTATGGAAGTGCACAGAGGCGAGGTTTTTTACGCCGACCTAAGCCCCGTCGTGGGCAGCGAGCAGGGCGGGATACGGCCGGTACTTATCATCCAGAATGAGATCGGCAACCGGCACAGCCCCACGGTGATCGCAGCGGCCATCACCAGCCGGCAGGATAAAAACCGCCTGCCTACGCATATCAGCGTGCGGGCCGACCGCTGCGGCCTGGCCAAGGACAGCATTATTTTGACCGAGCAGATCCGTACCCTGGATAAGCGCCGCCTGCGGGAGCGCGCGGGCCGCATCCCCGAGGATGACATGCGCCGCGTGGACGAAGCCCTGGGCGTATCCATGGGGCTGGAAAGCCAGAACACCCACCAGGACGGCGGTTATTTCTGAGGATCGGCGGCATCTTCCTCCACACTGACGGGCACGCCGCGGTGCTCCACGGGCGTGGAGAACACGATTTGCGTGCGGGTGCGGCCAAACTGCTGCAAATGGTTGATGAACTGGTCCAGCTCCTGCGTGGTGGCAAACAGCACCTCGATCAGCATGCTGTAATCGCCGGTCACGCAGTTGCACTCCACCACATGGGGGCAGCTTTCAATGTAGGGGTAAAATTCCGGCTTGCGCTGGGGGTCCATGTCCAGGTTGATGAACGCCTTGACCATGTACCCCAGCATCGGCGCGGCCACCTGGGCCTGATAGCTCATGATCGCGCCGGAGCTTTCCAGCCGGGCCATGCGGGCCGACACCGCAGGGCTGGATAAAAATACACGGTCAGCAATTTCTTTCAGCGGTGCGCGGGCGTCCTTTTGCAGGATGTCCAAGATTTTTCGATCGATACGGTCCATAGCTTCCCCCTAAAAATACCCTCTAAAAAACAGACACGACCCCCACCAACGGCGCGTCATTGCACCGCAAGCAGGGGTCGCTTTACTATGTAAAGTATTCTAGCACACAAAACCGAAAAAGTAAAGTGCCGGCTGAAAAAAATAAAATGGGTGAGAGGATGCGACACTTTGGCCCCCTCTGCGAGGGTGACTCCCCACAGCGTGGGGAGATGTCGCATCGCGACAGAGGGGTCCGGCCGCGTAAGCGGTCCCGCGAAGCGGGTGGGGGAGAGACTATGCCAAGACTCTCTCTCTCCGGCGCTTCGCGCCACCTCCCTCCCAGAGGGAGGCTTTTAGCGGTTCCACTCCGGCATATCCGGGAACACATCCCTTGCACTGAACAACCGCTCGTTATAATACATCTCAAAATGGCAGTGGTTCCCGAAGGAGTTGCCGGTATTGCCCACATAGCCTATGACCTGCCCCTGCTCCACCACGTCGCCTACGTGCACCGCCTGGGCCGACATGTGGGCGTACAGCGTTTGGTACCCGTTGCCGTGGTCAATCTTCACGTAGTTGCCCCAGCTCCAATGGCGGGTACATTCCACCACGGTTCCGGCGTCGGCGGCGTAAATTTCGGTGCCGTAGGGTGCGGCAATATCCACGGCACGGTGATAGTTGATTCCGGGAGTAAAGTTTGCCCAGCGGGAAATGTGCCGGTAGGCGGGCACGGGCCAGATGAAACTGCCGGTGCCCAGTTTGCCGATCATCCCGCTTTGCAGCCGGGTGCCCCGGCGGATGACCTCCGGCACCGGCTCGGCAGTGCGGGCTACATCCAGCATGCGGCTGTCCACCTCGGCGCCGTTTTCGTACACTACCTCGTAAGTCACGGTCTCGCGGCCCGGCACGCCGGTCTGCACGGTCTCGCTTTTGCCAAAATCCAGCGTGTCATCTTCCATGATTTGGGTATCGTAGGCAAGCTCCTGCTCGTACCGCTCCCGGCGGCGGATCTGTACCCGCAGCAGCTCGCCGTCATTGGCCTGCAGGGCGGATACAACCTCGGTATAGGGGCTGACCGACCCGGTCAGGTAAATGCCGTCTGCCAGCGTCAACTCGTGGGCAAACACTACGCGGCTGTCGGCGTCGGTAGGGTCCATGTACGGACGGCGCACCGCGGCCAGCAGGGTGCGCAGGTGGTCGCCCTCGGTGGTCACAAAGCGCAGGGCGCCGTCCACGTAGACGGCGGTGCCCGCAGTGATTTCACTGCCGCTGGCCTGCAAAATGGCGTTGGCCACTTCGCCGGGGGGCATCGTGTTGGTGCTGACGGCCAGCGTAAAGGCCGGGTCCAGGTCCCAGTTGGGCACGTCGGCCCCTGCCGCTTCCAGAAGGGCGCGGGCGGTGTTCACGCGGGCCTGCACATCGGCACGGGCGGTGTCAAAGTCCTGCTCGCTGGCCACATAGCCCACCACGGTGCCATTTACTTCCACCCGCAGGGCAAAGGGCTGGCCAAGCCAGGTGCGCACCAGCCACGCAAAGGCCAGCGCTCCTGCCACCGGGACCACCAGCCCCAGCCATGCTTTGGGGCGGCGCAAGGCCTGCCGCAGCTGGATGCACCCCAGCGCGACGGGGCGCAGCACCGCTGTCAGCAGCGTACCCAGTACCCGGACAAACCAGCGGGTAAAGGCGGCTAGCCCGCGTGCAAGGCAGAGCAGTCGATACTCTACATAAAAGCCAAACCAATACAAAAAGTCGTTACTCATTGCGGTACGTAAGCCAGCGGGTTCACGCGGGCGCGGTTGACCCGCAGTTCCAGATGCAGGTGATAGCCGCCGCCCCCGGTGCTATACACGTTGCCGGTGTTGCCCACGTAGCCGATGACCTGCCCCTTGGTCACAGCGCTGCCCTGGCTGACGGCAATGTTGCTCAGGTGGGCGTACAGGCTGTCGTAGGTATTGCCGTCGTCGGCCGTGCCGTGGCTGATCTGCACACAGTTGCCGTAGCTGTACACGGCGGCTGCTGCGCTCACGATGCCATCAGCAATGGCGTAGACCGGCGTGCCGCCCGGCGCGGCAAAGTCGGTGCCCCGGTGGGGGATGCCCCAGGGGTCGGCCTCGCCAAACTGGGTGGTGATGCGCCCGTAGCTGTCCAGCGGGCAGCGGAAGGCAAGGCTGGTCAGGTGCAGGTCGGCGGTGGTGTACTTGCTGCTTTGGGCGCGGGCGTAGGCGTCCAGATCCGCCGTGGCCTGCAGATAGGCTTTGCGGGCGGCCTCGGTCACCACAGCTTGTGCCTGTTCGGCGGCCTGCTGCTCGGTCAGGGCGGTGTTGGCGGCTTGTAAGGCGCTGCCCAGCTCGTTTTGTGTAGCTTCCAGGGCGGTCTGCTGGGCATCCAGCGCCGCGCGGGCGGCCTCGGCTTCGTCAGCAGCGGCTTGGGCC
>OLRJ01001580.1_pt1 | contig 19046 bp, 19 predicted proteins | sample 1672741 | NCBI WGS metagenome assembly OLRJ01 (sample SAMEA3136719, study PRJEB25190) | human gut metagenome | biome: human gut; feature: human-associated habitat; material: faeces | place: Austria | collected 2013
TTCATGGTCATATCCTTTATAGCTGTGCTTACAGTAAAGGAAAAGAAGATACAGGATGCTTTGCCGGAAAAGCTGATAACAAAATGCTAGAGCATATCGTGCTGGCAGAAATTAAGGCATATTTACGTCAGAATATCAGCCAGGAACAGATGCAGCAATCTATGAGAAAACAGCATACGGACAGCATAGAAGCCTATGAGCTGGAAAGTACGGACTGTGAAAAACGTCAGGAGCAGATAAAGCTTCAGAACCGTCAGAACTATGAGAAGTATCATGAGGGACAGATGAACCAGAAACAGTTCATGGAAGCCAAGAAGCAGTTGGAAGAAGAAAGAGAACGATTGCAGAAACGTATACAGGAGTTGGAAGAACTGATAAACGGTGAGAAAGAAATCCTGATGAAAAAGAATGTTCCGGTGGAGCAGATGTTGATGTATTTAGGCTATGAAAAGCTGACACGAGAGATGCTGGAAGAATATGTGCAGGGGATATATGTGTATGATGATGGGAGAGTGGAGGTGGAATGGAAATCACTGGCTTGATTTGTAGCAATAATGTAACGTCCACTACTACTGAACTTGTAGCAATGACGTTACATCCTCCCTGCTGATTTTGTGACAACAATATAACGTCCTCTGTTCCAAAACAACGGTTTTATAGGGAAAATCGAGGGAAAAGAGGTCAAAAAGTTTGTAGCAATGACTTGACATCCTCGGGGGCGTTATGTACAGCACAAAGTATCTGAACAGTAACTCTGAGAGATGAAAGAGAGAAAAATAATATCGAAAAGGTTGACAAGGAATAATTATCGAAATACAATAGTTCTAAATAGAACGATAAACAAAGGGGGTATATATGTTTTTCTGGGATAAGCATAAGACAATTACCAACTGTTATGAAATGATTGCAAGAAGTGTGTGTATGAAATATCAGTTGACGCAAATGGAATATGATATTCTTATGTTTTTGTACAATAATCCTCAGCATAATACAGCAGCTGAAATAGTAAAGATTCGAAAATCAACTAAATCGCATGTTTCAACTTCATTAAAAGAACTGGAGAAAAAAGGTTTGATTCAAAGAATCCAGAGTGCAGAAAATAAGAAACATGTTGAAATTGTTTTATTAGATAATGCAGATCAGATAGTAAAAGCAGGAATTAACGCACAGAAAAAATTTGCAAAAATTGTTTTAAAAGACTTGACTCAAGAAGAAAAAAATCTTTGCATAAATGTATTTACCAAGATCTGCAACAATGCTGAGGAATACTTAAAAAACTATATGGAGAGAGATTGATTGAAAAGGAGCAGAAAGCATGAGTGAAAAAAATTATAAACCACAGATGCCGGATATTATGGAGGCAATATTTGACTGTGGATATTTATTATTTGATTTAATTGCCGGAATTTTATTTTTTGTATTTTCAAAAGGAAATCCGTTATTTATACTTTATGGAGTTCTGACACTGACACTTTGCGGTGGAGATGCTTTCCATCTGGTTCCGCGAGTAATCAGAACTGTACGAGGAAGTAGTGACAAGATAAAAATTCAGATGGGAAGAGGGCTTCAGATATCGTCAATTACAATGACAGTATTTTACATTATATTGATGTATGTATGGAAGTATACATTCCCGGAACTGAATGCTCCTGTTGCAGTAGAAGCAATGATCTGGATTTCAGCAATTATCAGAATTATTGTTTGTCTTTTCCCACAGAATAACTGGACTGCTGAAAATGGAAACATAAAATTATCTATTGTCAGAAATGCTGTTTTTGCAGTAACTGGTATCGGTGTGATCATTCTTTATGCTATTTCCGGAAACACAAACGGATATCACATGACGAGAATGGTTGTAGCAATTATTATTTCTTTTGGATGTTATCTCCCAGTAACATTATTCAGCAAAACAAAACCAAAGGTCGGGCTGTTAATGATACCAAAGACCTGTGCTTATATGTGGGTCATTGTAATGGGACTTCAGCTTTTATAACTGATAACCACAGGTTATTAATTGAAAATTTTTATGTTATCAATAAATGATAAATAAATAACAATTACGGTAAAAAAATAACAGATTTCTTCGCCCTGAAAACCAATTGTTTTAATAAAAAACCAATTCTTTTTGATGAAAATATACAATAAAAACTGGATTAAATCACAGTTTTGTGCTACATTTATATAGACAGTAAATGAAGAACCTGATTATCCTGATTTTATTGTTTTTTTCTTAACAGCGCAGAGGAGAAAGAAGGAGTAAAAGGAGGATAATTACAGGTTCAAATATTTCATAAGGAAGGTGAGCAATTGGAGAACTATACTAAGTATCAGCTGAAAAGCAATGAAGAACTTACATCATTGCTTGAGGGCAAAGACAATCTCTATGTCATTGCCTGTAACAAGTGCTTCAAGGAATTTGACACCATTGACGAGCCGGACTGCGATGAGTTCCTGAAATTTGCCGCAGACCAGGGCAAGACCGTCACAGGCAGCACAAAGGTAGACTTTTTGTGCAACAAGATGCACACAGAAAGAAAATTACAGGATCTCATTCCGGAAGGAACAGAGAACGTTGTAGTGATCTCCTGTGGCCTTGGTATTCAGACAGTTGCAGATCTGGCAGGTAAGCCGGTCTGTGCAGCAACCAACACTCTTAATTACAGAGGTCATCATGGCATGGCTCTCACCAAAAAGAGTTGTGATGCATGTGCACAGTGTTACCTGAATATCACCGGAGGTGTCTGTCCTATCGTTGATTGCTCCAAGAGTCTTGTTAATGGACAGTGCGGAGGCGCCAAGAACGGCAAATGTGAAGTAGATCCTAATAAGGACTGTGCATGGGAAAAGATCTACCAGAGACTTGCGAAACAGGGACGTCTTGAGGAATTCCTCAACCAGCCTGTACAGCTTCGCGATTTCTCAAAGGTAAACTTCAAAGTAATCAACGACTACGTAAAATCTATCAGAGACGAAAGACTGAACGGTTATTATGGTGGTGTTCATCCATCAGAACGTAAAGAATTCAGTGAGCATATTGCTCTTAAGAGATTCCCGGAACCAAAGACACTTGTGATTTCCATGTCACAGCATCTTGGTGCTCCGGCCAACCCGATCGTTCAGGTAGGAGATACCGTTAAAGTAGGACAGAAGATCGGTGAAGCAGCAGGCTTCATCAGTGCTCCGGTACATTCCAGCGTAAGCGGAACTGTCGTAGCAGTTGAGCCACGTATGCATGGAACAAGAGGCAGTGAAGTAATGGCAGTTGTCATTGAATCAGACGGAAAAGATACTCTGCACGAATCCGTACAGCCTCATGGAGATCTGGACAGCCTTACACCAGATGAGATTATTGAGATCGTTAAAGAAGCAGGTATTGTTGGTATGGGTGGTGCAGGTTTCCCAACCTGTGTCAAACTGAAACCAGCCAAACCAGTAGATACAATCCTTCTGAATGGATGTGAGTGTGAACCACTTCTGACAGCAGACCACAGAGTGCTTCTGGAGTTTGCAGATGATATCGTATTTGGTTTGAAAGCAGTCCTCAAAACAACTGGTGCTGAAAAGGGTATCATTGTGATCGAGGATAACAAACCAGATGCTATTGAAGTAATGAAAGAAAAAGTTGCCGACATCGGTAATATGGAAGTTTTTGTTGCAAGAACCAAATATCCGCAGGGTGCAGAAAAAACTCTCATCAAGCGTGTAATGGGACGTAAAGTTCCAAGCGGTGGACTTCCGGCAGATGTTGGTGTTATTGTAGATAATATTAGTACGATCAAGGCAATTTCTGATGCAATTCAGACTGGTATGCCTCTGGTAGAACGTGTTGCGACTGTAACAGGCGAAAAGATCAAAAATCCTGGCAACTTCATCATTAAGATCGGTACCAGCGTAAAAGAACTGATCGATTACTGCGGTGGTGTTACAGATGACGATGTTCAGATCAAAATGGGTGGACCAATGATGGGATTCCCTCTTTCCGATCTGAATGTACCTATGATGAAAGGTTCTAATGGTATCATTGCCATTGATACAGACGAGACAAAAGAACAGCCGTGTATCAAGTGTGGACGTTGCGTAGATGTATGTCCGATGGAACTTTCTCCTCTGTATTTTGCAAAATATGCAGACGAAGAGAACTGGCAGGGAATGAAGGATATGAACGTTATGGACTGCGTTGAGTGTAGATGCTGTCAGTATATCTGTTCTTCCAAGATTCCGATCGTCACCAAGATCAAAGCCGGAAAAAATGCAGTAAGGGGGATGAAGTAATATGTTGATTACCCAGTTAAAAGCGAAAGAAACCATTACATCACTGGTAGACGGCAAAAAAGTTTTTATCATCAACTGCCATGGATGTAAAGAAGTGCATTTTCCGGAAAAAGAAGCTGTTGAGCTTCAGAAAGAGCTTGTTGCCGAAGGCAACGTGACAGGAGTCATTACAACCGATTATATATGCAATCCGGAAAATATGCAGCTGCGTCTCCAGAAACACATGCCAAAGATCGAAGAAGCAGACATCGTTCTGGTATTCTCCTGTGGTGTGGGAGTGCAGACAATTGCCGAATATTTAGACAATAAAAAGGTTTGTGCAGCCTGTGATACATATCCAGTTCCTGGTTTCCAGGGCGTAACACCGTTAGAGTACAAGTGTGATCAGTGTGGCGAGTGTTATCTGAACCTGACCGGAGGAATCTGTCCGATCACAGCATGTTCCAAGAGCCTTGTGAATGGTCAGTGTGGCGGTTCCAAGAATGGTAAATGCGAAGTTGACCCTGAAATGGACTGTGGATGGGAACGTATCTACAGACGTCTGGAAGCGATCGGACGCCTGGATGTACTGAAATGTCCAACACAGGTTCATAATTTTGCAACAGATGATAATGTAGCTAAATAATATTGTTTAAATTTTATAGATTGGAGCAATGTATAATGAATATTAAAGGATTATTTGATCGTGGCGAATTTGTGGTTTCTGCAGAAGTAGGACCGCCGAAAGGAATTCATGTAGAAAATCTTGTAGAAGAAGCCAAAACTTATCTGACAGGAGTTCATGCTGTTAATATTACAGATAATCAGTCTTCTGTTATGCGTCTTGGATCTCTGGCAATGTGTAAAGTCCTGAAAGATGCAGGAATGAATCCGATTTTCCAGATGACATGTCGTGACAGAAACCGTATCGCACTGGAGTCTGACCTTCTCAGTGCAGCTATGCTGGGAATCGACAATGTACTCTGTCTGACAGGTGACCATACAAAGATGGGTGATCACCCACAGGCAAAACCGGTATTTGACCTTGATTCTGTATCCCTTCTTCATACCGTAGGGCTGCTGGAATCCGGCAAAGACCTTGGTGGCAACGAACTGGTTGGAGAACCTCCGAAATTTGCCAAAGGTGCAGTTGTATCTCCATGTAGTGATTCTGTAGATGCCCAGCTTGCAAAAATGGAAAGAAAAGTTGCAGCGGGTGCTGACTTCTTCCAGACCCAGGCTGTATTTGAGCCGGAGAAGTTCATCAAATTCATGGAAAAAGCAAAACAGTTTGGCAAACCTGTACAGGTTGGTATCATTATCCCGAAATCCGTAGGTATGGTAAGATTTATGAACAACAACGTAGCTGGTGTTCATGTACCGGATGACATGATCGAAGAACTGAAAGCTGACAAAGAAAGAACAAAAGCCGGCATTACAGGTGTTGAGATTGCAGCTCGTATCATCAAAGAATGCAAACCATACTGCCAGGGTGTTCATATCATGGCTCTTGGATGGGAATCCAAAGTACCGGAACTGCTGAAACAGGCCGGAATCTGATGATACCAGGGTCAAAAGCTCTGAATTAATTTAATCAAAAACGGAAGTCGCACAGCGGCTTCCGTTTTTTTATGACATAAAACTTTAATATACACAAAAAGTATGTTATGATTTCTAAGATAATTTGTAACTATTCAGTAGGTAGCATCCCGCGAGGTGTTTTGGCAAAAAAATTTCCGGGACATAATGCAGAGACTGTTGCGGGCAGAAAATGCAGATGTTCCGGACACTTTTTTGGGTTCTGTAAAGAAAGGTTATTGGGGGTCTTTACGCAATTAATTAGTCTGTAGAAACTACATTATGATTATAGCAGGATGATTTTTTGTGTAAATAGCCATAAAGAACAGAAATTCATCATAATAAAAGGAGAATTTCGTCTGCACAGACGAAAAAAGCCTATGAAATTAAGTATGGACATTATCGCACACTGGATCAGACAGTATGAACCAGTGGCAACCATTGTTTCTAATGAACTTACCATCGCCGGAATCCGGCTTTTTTCTTATGATAAAACTCCGGACAGAGATTATCTGTATATTGGAAGAACCAGTGATTTTGTAGAGAGAGCTCAGGTTCAGGAAATCCTTCTGGTCCATCGAAAGGATGTGATCAGTCTCAAAACACAGGAACTGGAAGATGTATTTGATACTGTTATGGATGCTTTTGTTTTCTATCAGAAATGGGAGCAGGATATGCTTTCTGCTTTTCAGCAGGAAAATCCGGAACAGGTGCTTATTGATGCCAGCAGAGAGATTTTTGGTCCCATGTTTTTTACCACAAATGGTCTTCAGGTAACTGCTTTTTCCAGGCAGTACCCCAAGAACAGCATTAACAGGAACTGGGATGATTTTTGGAATATGGGGGCTTTGTCAGTGGATTCCCTGGCCCATATGCAGAATGGTAAATATATGGAGAATCTTCCCTACAAATGGAACTGCGAGGTTTTTTATGAGGAAAATGTGGAGAGATATCCCTATTCCATGATGCTCAGTCAGGAAAACGGTGAACATCAGCTAACAGGACAGCTGACGATTATCAGTGAGAGACCTTTTGAAAAATACCAGAAGCATCTGGCACTGATCCTGAAACAGGCATTGTGTCTGGTGGCAGGTCATGAAAAAGAAGGACAGCAGGGTAGCGTGATCCAGAATCTTTTTCAGAGTCTTCTTCAGGAGGGTCAGCAGAATAAAGCTGGTATTGAGCGTTTCTACCAGATGCAGGGCTGGGACAGAAAACGGTGGTGTGTGATCGCTATATTAAAGAAAAATAACAACAGCGCCGGAAGCTATGGATATCATATGCGGGCGCTGAGTATTCATTTTCCGGAAATCCTTTTCTGCATGAATCCGGGAGAACAGGGAGAGGGGATCGTCTGTCTTCTGACTCTTGAAGACGACAGAGGCAAAGTATCCGGGAACAGATACGGCAGGATTTATCCAAAAGAATTTTTTGATATGGTGAGACGGCTGAGCTTCCGGTGGTTCTTAAGTTATCCATGTCAGGGGCTTGAAAATATTTCCATACAGTATCAGCAGGCGAAGGCGGCACTTAAGGAAGAAAAAGAAGACTATTATTTCTGCGCCCTCCAGGATCTGGTAGGATTCGGGAAAGATGAGACACTCCGCCGGCTGGCACTTCATCCGGCACTGGACCGGATACGCGCATATGACAGAAAGAAATCCACGGACTATTACCATATGCTTAAGGTTTATCTTCAGTGCGAGAGAGAAAGAGTGCTGACATCCAGAAAGCTGTTTGTCCACAAAAATACTCTGGTGTACAGACTGAAAAAAATGGTCAGTCTTTTTGCACTGCAGTTGGATGAAATATATGAAAGAGAGTATCTGATGGCATCTTTTCTCTGTCTGGAACAGGAGGAAAAAGCAGAATAAAAAGAATAACAGAATGGGAAAACATAAGGAGAGAGGCTATAAAAAGGCTTCTCTTTTTTGATAGATAATAGACAAATTGACAGTGTAATGATAGTTAAAAAACTAACGTGTTATAATAATAACAAAAACAATAAAAAATAAAATAAAAAATTTGAATATAATGCACAAAAGCCATTGAGATTCACAAAAAAGTGTGCTAAAATCTGACTATGTGAAAAAATAAATTAAAATACTTTGTTAAAAAAGGAGAACAAGCATTGAAACAGTGGTCAGAGATTATGAAAAACATTACCATGCTGTCTCAGCTGGGGCTTTCTTTTATAACGCCTCTTCTTCTGTGTCTTGCACTCTGCTGGTTTGTCACTTCCAGGACAGGCATTGGAGGATGGATCTACATTCCGGGATTTTTCTTCGGGATGGGCGGATCGGGCACTGTGGCATACAAGTTTTATCTTTCTGTCAACAAACAGGAAAAAAAGAGATCCAAGAAATCAAAAGTATATTTTAACAGACATTCATGAACAACATTGTATGAGACAGAAAAATGAAAGGAATGGAAAAATATGAGTTTATTGGAGAATATTCAGCCGGCTGTAAAAAAAGAAACAAAAAGGGTTATAGTCATCACCCTGTTGGGACTGTTCCTTATGTGGATTTTGTTTGCAGCCCTTCATTTTATCATGCCGGATAAGATTCCCCTGGATTATACCGTATTCCTGGGCGGAATCGCCGGAGGATGTGTGGCAGTCCTTAACTTTTTTCTTATGGGACTGGCAGTCCAGAAAGCAGCTGCCGCAGAGGATGAGGGCACTGCCAGAATGAAGATCAAGGCAAGCTATTCTCAGAGATTTATGATGCAGGTTTTCTGGGTGATCATTGCGATCATCGCACCATGTTTTCATTTTGTTGCTGGAATTGCTCCACTTTTATTTCCCGGAACAGGAATTAAAATCGTGGGGATATTTCATAATAAAAATTAGGGAGGGCAAATCTATAAAAGACAGGAGGTGAGTTAATGTATGGAACTGGACATTAGTGGAGCGAAGATACTTTTTACGCTTCCCATTGATCTGCCGATTCTCGGACCATTGCGGATCAGTGAGACCATGGTAGTAAGCTGGATCGTTATGATACTGATTACAGGCTTATGTATCTGGTTGACTCACGATCTCAGAGAAGAAAACATATCCAAGCGGCAGGCGATGGCAGAAATGCTGGTAGAAATGGCTAACAAGTTCGTTGTAGGCAATATGGGTGAGCAGTTCAGATATATGATTCCGTTTGTTGCAGCTTTGTTCTCAACAAGTGTGGTATCCAACCTGATCAGTCTTGTCGGCTTACGAAGTCCTACAGCGGATCTGTCCACAGAAGCAGCATGGGCAGTTGTGGTCTTTATTATGATCACAGCCCAGAAGATCAAATCCGGCGGATTTGGCGGTTACCTGAAAGGTTTTACACAGCCGATCCCGGTTATGACACCGTTTAATATTCTTTCTGAGCTGGCGACGCCAGTCAGTATGGCTTGTCGTCATTTCGGTAATATTCTTTCAGGTGTTGTAATCAACGGTCTGATTTATGGTGCACTTGCAGTTGCAAGTTCTGCACTTCTTGGCCTGATTCCAGGACTGGTAGGAAATGTACTGGCTCAGATACCTATTCTTGATGTAGGTATTCCGGCTATCATGTCAGTATATTTTGACTGGTTCTCAGGAGTTATGCAGGCATTTATTTTCAGTATGCTGACAGTTATGTACATTGCAAACGCAGCAGAAGGTTAAAATTTATTTAAAGGGATAATTTATATTTACAGGAGGATTTCATTATGGATTTTCAGTTATTAGCAAAAGGTATCGCATTAGCAGGTTGTGCAATTGGAGCAGGATGTGCACTGATCGCAGGTATCGGCCCTGGTATTGGTGAAGGTAATGCTGTTGCAAGTGCTCTGGAAGCAATCGGACGTCAGCCGGAATGCAAAGGTGATGTTACATCTACGATGCTTCTTGGTTGTGCTATCGCAGAGACAACTGGTATTTATGGATTTGTAACCGGTCTGCTCCTTATTTTTGTAGCACCTGGTATGTTTATGAATTTCCTGGGTTAAGTAGGGAAAATCAGACAGCAGGAGACAGGAAAGTAAAGCAGGATCTGTTCGCCGTGAAGAGTATGAAGCGAACAGTGACAACAGGAGGTTACAAACATGCAGGTACAGGAATTAGTAGGAATTGTGCCGTGGAATTTTATAGCGACGATTTGCAACCTTTTTATTCAGGTGTATCTCATCAAACGTTTTCTTTTCAAGCCGGTCAATGAAATGCTTGAAAAACGCAGGGCCAAAGCCGATGCCGAGATTCAGGACGCTGTAAAGGCTAAAGAAGAGGCAGAGGTTATGAAAGCCGAATACGAAAAGAATATGCAGGAAGCAAAAGAAAAGGCAAATGACATCGTACTGACAGCTCAGAAAACAGCAGCTGTTCAGAGTGAGGAAATGCTCAAGGAGGCTTCCAGTCAGGTAACTGCCATGAAAGAAAAGGCAGAGAAAGACATTGCACAGGAGAAACGTAAAGCAGTCAATGAGATCAAGGGAGAAATTGGCGGCATGGCTGTTGAGATCGCTGGTAAGGTAATCGAGCGCGAGATTAACGAAGAGGATCACACGAAACTGATTAATGATTTTATTGAGAATGTAGGTGAGGCATCATGACACAAGCTGCCAAAGTTTATGGTGGCAGTCTGTATGATCTTGCTGCCGAGGAAAAGCTCGATGGACAGATCATGGAGCAGATGAATGAAATCAGACAGATTTTTCGGGAGAATCCACAATATCTGAGATTGCTGGGAGAACCGGCGATCCCACAGGAAGAACGGCTGAAACTCCTTGACGATGCTTTTAAGGATCAGATCGAACCGTATCTTCTTAACTTTCTCAAGATTCTCTGTGAAAAGAAGATCATGAGAGAATATGCAGGATGCTGTGATGAATTTACCAGAAGATATAATGTAGAGCATGGTATTACAGAAGCAGTAGTGACTGCAGCAGTCAAACTGAACAGCGAGCAGATGGAAGCCCTTAAGAACAAACTTGAAAAAGTCAGTGGCAAGAAAATCCATCTGATCCAGAAGACAGATCCTATGGTTCTTGCCGGACTCCGGGTGGAGATGGAAGGCAGACAGCTTGACGGAACTGTTCAGGGACGTATCTCAGATATTTCCAAAAAACTGAATGATATAGTGGTGTAGTAGTTGCTGTGAATGGAGTGAACAGTAACGTGTAGTAATGAAGTGACTATCCCTGGAGTGATAGTTGCGCTATAAAATGTTAAAGGATGGAATGGACACATGCAATTAAAACCTGAAGAAATATCCAAAGTCATCCGAAGCCAGATAAAATATTACGAAAATGCCATTCAGCAAAACGAAACAGGTACCATTCTCATGGTAGGTGATGGAATTGCCCGCGCCAGCGGACTTGTAAACTGTATGGCAGGTGAGCTGCTGGAATTTGAGGACGGAAACTTCGGCATGGCTCAGAACCTGGAAGAAAACAGTGTATCTATCGTAATTTTCGGCTCCGATGAAAATATTGGTGAAGGTCAGACCGTAAAACGTACAGGGAAAGTCGTATCTGTACCGGTAGGTGAAGCTATGATCGGACGAGTAGTTAATGCTCTGGGACAGCCTATCGACGGAGCAGGCCCGATCGACACAAAAGAATTTCGTCCGGTAGAGAGCAAGGCTCCCGGAATCTGTGAGAGAAGATCTGTATATCAGCCTCTTCAGACCGGTATCAAAGCTATCGACTCTATGATTCCTATTGGACGTGGTCAGCGAGAACTTATCATCGGTGACCGTCAGACAGGAAAGACAACTATCGCTACAGATACCATCATTAACCAGAAAGGTAAAGATGTAATCTGTATCTATGTTGCCATCGGACAGAAAAGATCAACAGTAGCGTCTCTGGTAGAGAACCTTACCAGAAACGGTGCTATGGACTATACAATAGTTGTAGCGGCTACAGCTTCTGAATCCAGCCCGCTGCAGTACATTGCACCTTATTCAGGGTGTGCAATGGGGGAATACTTTATGAATCAGGGTAAAGATGTGCTGATCATTTATGATGACCTGAGCAAACATGCGGTTGCTTATCGTGCACTTTCTCTTCTGATCCGTCGTCCACCAGGACGTGAAGCATACCCTGGAGACGTATTCTATCTTCATTCTAGACTTCTGGAACGAGCTGCAAAACTGGACGATGAACATGGTGGTGGATCTTTAACTGCACTGCCGATCATTGAAACACAGGCAGGCGATGTATCTGCCTATATTCCTACAAACGTAATTTCCATTACAGACGGACAGATCTTCCTGGAAACAGAACTTTTCCACTCCGGAATCATGCCGGCTGTAAACCCTGGTATTTCCGTATCCCGAGTTGGTGGAGATGCACAGATCAAGGCTATGAAGAAAGTAGCCGGTACTCTGAAACTGATCTACTCTCAGTATCGTGAACTGCAAAGTTTTGCTCAGTTCGGATCTGACCTGGATGCAGATACCAAGGCTCGTCTGGAACAGGGTGCACGTATTGTAGAGGTTCTGAAACAGAACCAGAATGCTCCGGTGCCGGTAGAAAAACAGGTAGCGATTCTATATGCGGTAACCAAGGGCATTCTTGAAAAAGTAAAAGTTGAAGATGTAAGTGTATACGAATCAGGATTATATACGTATCTGGATACGGATGCGGCAGGACTGGAAGCTATGCAGCTGATCAGTTCCACCGGCAAACTGGAGCAGGAGACAGAAGCTAAACTGCGCCAGGCTCTGGAAACCTATACAGAAAATTTCCTGAATTCAAGACCTGACAAATAAAGTAATTAGGAGGGTATAGTTTATGGCCGGAAACATGAAAGCGGTAAAACTGCGTATCAAAAGTGTACAAAGTACCATGCAGATTACCAAAGCCATGGAGCTGGTAGCATCCTCCAAACTGCGTAAGGCAAAGGAAAGGGCAGAAACATGCCGTCCTTACTTCAAGGAACTGCATGAGACCCTGAAAGACATTGCAAAAGAAAATACAGATTTTACTTCTGTATATGCCAGAGAGTCATCCAATACCCGTACCTGTTACGTGGTGATCGCAGGTGACAGAGGTCTGGCAGGTGGCTATAATGCCAACCTTTTCAAATGTCTGGAGGCAGCAGCAGAAGGTAAAGATTATGTGGTCCTGCCCATCGGAAAAAAAGCAGTAGAATATTTCAAACAGAAAGGTGTCGAAAGGCTCACAGAACAGTTCGCAGAGATTGCAGGTGTTTCTGTGGCAGACTGTTTTGAAATCGCACATCTGCTTTGTGAAGAATTCAAAAAAGGAACTTTTGGTCATATTGAATTATGTTATACAGTATTTAAATCCATGCTTTCTCAGCAGCCGGAAGTATTTTCTGTTCTTCCCATGACTGATATCAGAGAAGAAAGCGGTGGTAAGGTAGATACAAGAAATCTGATTCTCTATGAGCCAGGCGCTGAAGTAGTATTTGACGCGATTGTTCCGGAATATCTGGCCGGTCTTGTTTATGGTGCAGTATGTGAAAGTACTGCCAGTGAACTTGCTGCCAGACGTATGGCTATGGATGCTGCCACAAGCAATGCAGAAGAGATGATCGATAAGCTGAATCTCTACTACAACAGAGCACGACAGGCAAGCATCACGCAGGAAATTACGGAGATTGTTGCAGGTGCAGAAGGGCTTTAGAATAGGAGACTTATAACATGAGTGAAAAACACATTGGCGAAGTAGTACAGGTCATCGGTCCGGTTCTGGACATCCGCTTTGCGCACGATGAACTGCCTGCTCTTCTCAATGCCATAGAAATCGAATATGATGGCGCAAAGCTGACAGCCGAAGTAGCACAGCAGATTGGTGATGACGTTGTAAGATGTATTGCCATGAACTCTACTGATGGGCTTGTCCGGGGAACGAAGGCAGTAGATACCGGAGGTCCCATTACAGTTCCTGTAGGCGATGCATGCCTGGGACGTGTATTTAATCTTCTAGGAGATCCGGTAGATAACCAGCCGGCTCCGGAAGCAAAAGAACGCTGGTCAATCCATCGTCCGGCTCCTTCTTATGAAGAACAGATGCCGGCAACTGAGATCCTGGAAACAGGTATCAAAGTCGTTGACCTGATCTGTCCATATGCTAAGGGTGGTAAGATCGGTCTGTTTGGTGGTGCTGGTGTTGGTAAGACAGTTCTTATTATGGAGCTGATCCACAATGTAGCGACAGCCCATGGCGGTTTGTCTGTATTTACAGGTGTTGGAGAACGTACTCGTGAAGGTAACGACCTTTACAACGAAATGAAAGAAAGCGGTGTTATCGACAAGACAGCACTGGTTTATGGTCAGATGAATGAGCCACCGGGAGCTCGTATGCGAGTTGGTCTTTCCGGACTTACCATGGCCGAATATTTCCGAGATGAAAAGAATCAGGATGTGCTTCTTTTCATTGATAATATTTTCCGTTTCACACAGGCTGGTTCAGAGGTATCCGCACTTCTTGGACGTATGCCATCAGCGGTAGGTTATCAGCCTACACTGGCAACAGAAATGGGTAACTTACAGGAACGAATCACTTCCACAAGAAAGGGTTCCATTACATCCGTACAGGCTGTGTATGTTCCTGCCGATGACCTTACAGACCCGGCTCCGGCTACCACATTTTCACATCTGGATGCTACTACCGTACTTTCCCGAGAGATCTCCAGTCAGGGTATTTACCCGGCAGTAGACCCTCTGGATTCCACCAGCCGTATCCTTTCTCCTGAGATTGTAGGAACCGAGCATTATGAAATTGCCAGATCTGTACAGAGAGTGCTGCAGCGTTATAAAGAACTTCAGGATATCATCGCCATCATGGGTATGGACGAACTTTCCGAAGAAGACAAACGTACTGTAAACAGAGCACGTAAAGTACAGAGATACCTGTCCCAGAGTTTCTCAGTAGCAGAACAGTTTACAGGTATGCCAGGTAAATACGTTCCTCTGAAAGAAACCTTAAGAGGATTCAAGATGATTCTCGATGGAGAATGCGATGACATTCCGGAAAGCTACTTCCTTTTTGCAGGAACTATTGATGAAGTTTTTGAAAAAGCGAAGAAGCAGTAAAGGAGGTGTCCTATGAGTACCTTTCCATTACGAATCGGAACACCGGACGGACTGCTTTATGAAGGAAATGTTGAGCGTGTAGTTTGCAGAAGTATCAGTGGAGATCTTGCCATCCTTGCAAGACACTGCAATTTCTGTACTGCCCTTGGCATGGGAGAAGCCAGTGTGGTGATGGAAGACGGAACCAGACGGACAGCAGCCTGTATTGGCGGAATGCTTTCTGTAATGAACGGAACATGTCGTCTTCTTGCAACTACATGGGAGTGGAAAGAAGATATTGACGCAGAGAGAGCCAAGAATGCGAAACAAAGAGCAGAAGCCATGATGGCCAAAGGCGGTCTTACAGACAACGAATACAAAATAGCCGAGGCAAAACTTCAGAGGGCATTGGTGCGTCTCAGCGTAAAACAGTAAAACAAGTAATAGTTAAAACGATACAAAATATTGCCATGATTTTGTAAAAATTATACACATTTACCAAAAACAGCAGGTGTTAGCATTGACTGACCCTGCTGTTTGCGTTATGATAACAGAAAGAGTTCAGACGGGATGAATACTTCTACCCGAATGATATACAGATTTCCTGAAACAGCTGCTGAGTGCAAGTACAGCAGCAGGATAATTGAAAACAGACTCTGACAGCAAGGACAGATCCGAGCAGGAATAGTTGTGACGGAAGTTTTAGTGGGCTTATTATGGGACTTCTCTACCCTGACGGTGGAGAAGTCTTTTTGCGTTTTGATAAAAAAGTCAGTTTCTGGAAGTGGGGAGGATAAAATGTTAAAAGTTGCGATTTATGGAAAAGGCGGTATCGGTAAATCTACAGTAACATCCAACCTGGCTGCAGCCTTTGCATCCATGGGGAAAAGGGTGATACAGATCGGTTGTGATCCCAAGGCAGATTCCACCATTAATCTGCTGGGTGGGGAACCTTTACGTCCGGTAATGAATTATATGCGGGAGGAAGATGAAGAACCGGAAAAACTGGAAGATATTTCCCGGATTGGTTATGGAGGTATCCTCTGTATTGAGACAGGTGGCCCCACACCAGGGCTTGGATGTGCAGGAAGAGGGATTATCGCTACTTTTCAGCTGCTGGAAGATCTGAAATTATTTGAAACCTACAAGCCAGATGTGGTACTCTACGATGTCTTGGGAGATGTAGTCTGTGGAGGGTTTGCAGCACCTATCCGGGAAGGCTACGCCGAAAAAGTCCTGATCGTTACATCAGGAGAAAAGATGGCACTTTATGCAGCCAACAATATTTCTAGTGCAGTACGAAACTTCGAAGATCGAAGTTATGCCAGAGTATTTGGTATTGTGCTGAATCACCGTAATGTAGAGAATGAGAACCAGAAAGTAGAAGAATTTTCAAAGAAAAGTGGAATTCCCATTGTGGGTGAGATTCCCAGAAGTGATGAGATCATCCGCAACGAAGATATGGGACGGACAGTGATCGAGGGTGACCCGAAGTCGGAGATCAGCAGAAGATTTCTTGATCTTGCGGAAATGCTTTTACAGAGCGAGGAGGATGCATGAAAAAAGAAGCCTATTATTCTACAGTAAAAGATCTTCAGGAAGCTGGCAGAGATAATATTCCAGACCAGTTTCGTTCCAATACGCATCTGATCTACAGTTCTCCTGCCACACTGGCATTTAATTCTCCTGGGGCAGAAGGATTTGGGGTAAAGAGAGCAGGACTTGCTGTGCCGGATTCTATTATGTTGATCGTGGCACCAGGATGTTGCGGAAGAAACACTTCCCTGATCAGTTCTATGAGAGAATACGATAATCGATTTTTTTATCTGATGATGGACGAGACAGATATTGTTACAGGACGTCATCTGAAAAAGATCCCCAAAGCAGTAGCGGAGATCTGTGACTGCTGTGAAAAGAAACCTTCTGTAGTGATGATCTGTATTACCTGTGTGGATGCACTTCTTGGCACAGATATGGAGCGTGTCTGTCGAAAAGCAGAAGAGAAAGCCGGTATTCCGGTACGCCCCTGTTATATGTATGCACTGACCAGAGAGGGCAGGAAGCCACCTATGGTGCATGTGCGCCAGTCACTGTATTCTCTTCTGGAGCCACAGAAAAAAAAATCAAATGTAGTGAACCTGCTGGGATTTTTTTCACCTCTTACAGATGACTGTGAGTTATATGGTCTTCTTCATGGAGCAGGGGTAAAGACAGTACATGAAATCTCCAGATGCAGGGATTTTGAAGAATATACACATATGTCAGAAGCTAATTTTAACCTGGTTCTTCATCCGGAAGCCAGATTTGCTGCAGAAGATTTTCACAATCGGCTCAAGATTCCCTTTATCGAACTTCGGAGACTTTATCAGACAGACAAGATTGACAGCCAGTACCAGGCACTTGCATCTGTACTGGGCGTGAATTTCAAGACAGAAAATGCAAGAAAAGAGGCAGAATATGCAATAGAAACATTCCGCCAAAAGAAACCAGATGCTGCTTTTGCAGTAGGAGAGTGCATGAATGGTGATCCATTTGAGCTTTCCCTGGCACTTTTGAAATATAGATTCCAGGTAAAAGAAATCTACGGAACGATTACAGCAGAGAATTTTGTTTATATGCGTTCCCTGGCTGAGTTAAGCCCGGAAACCAGAGTTTATTCCAATATGGAACCTACCATGATCTATTATGATCCTTCTGCCAGTGGTGTAAATATGACCATTGGCAAGGACGCACTTTATTATCACCAGGACTGCCCGGGGCTGATGTGGAATCAGGATACACAGCCCTATGGATTTGCAGGAGTGAGACATTTATTTGAAGCATTGACGGAGGTGACGAAATGAGAGGATTGAGAAAATATCTGACACCTTTTGCACCGGATCAGTCGGGGGCTGTCTCCGTTTTGTATGAACTGGGCGGTATTCTTGTGATCTGTGATGCGGGAGGCTGTGTCGGCAATGTCTGCGGATTTGATGAACCAAGATGGTTCTCAAGGAAAAGTGCTATTTTCAGTGCCGGGCTGAGAGATATGGATGCCATTCTCGGAAGGGATGACCGGTTGGTAGCGAAGCTGACATCGGCAGTTGAGAAACTGGATGTATCTTTTGCAGCGATCATCGGTACGCCGGTGCCGGCGGTGATCGGCACGGATTACAAGGCACTGGGCCGCATGACGGAGAAGAAGACAGGACTTCCGGTGCTGACCATTGATACGAATGGCATGGATTTATATGATAGAGGTCAGGAAAAGGCCTGGCTGGCACTTTTTAAGAAGTTTGCGGTGGATGAGATGCCTGTGGAAAAGGGCAGAGTCGGCATTATCGGTGCAACACCGCAGGATCTGAGTGATTTATCCGCAGGTGACCAATTACGGCAGATATTTGCAGCCGATGGTAAAAAGGCTGTTTGCTATGGCATGGGTGATGGCCTGGATGCGGTGAAGCAGGCAGCTTCTGCGGAATATAACCTGGTTGTTTCACCATCTGCCCTGGAAACGGCCAAATATCTTCAAAAACAGTTCGGAACACCGTATGTTGTCGGTTATCCTTTGGTGAAGACCATGCTGCCGGAGGCTGATTATACAGGCAAAAAGGTATTAATTGTGCATCAGGAGGTGATGGCGAATGCGCTTCGTGAGGAATTAAAGATGCGCGGGGCATCAGAAGTGAAGGTCTGCAGCTGGTTTGATCTGAAACCGGAACTTCGCGAAGAAGATGATGTTTATCTGAAGGAAGAAGATGATTTCACAGAACTGGCAGCGGACAGCAAGTGGGATGTGGTCATTGCGGATGACTGTATGAAATCGATGCTTCCAAAGTTTGATGGACAGTTCATCGGCATCCGGCATTTTGCTGTTTCAGGCAAATTAGGAGGCGCATGCTGATGAATCAGGTAGAGACAAGAAAGATTCGTGTTTACGGCATTGTGCAGGGCGTTGGGTTTCGTCCGACAGTGAGTCGGCATGCGGTTAAAAATGACATTCACGGAAGCGTCTGCAACAAAGGGCCTTATGTGGAGATTTTTGCACAGGGGACGAAAGCACAGGTGGATGGCTTCCTTGAGGATTTGGAGAAACGACCGCCGAAGCGTGCGGCTATTTTGAAGATAAATGTTGAACATCTTGATAATAACCCTGAATTCGATGGGTTTGAGATTATAGAAAGTGAAAAGACAAAGGGAGAAATCTTTGTTTCACCGGATATTGCC
>OLRJ01001582.1_pt1 | contig 19037 bp, 17 predicted proteins | sample 1672741 | NCBI WGS metagenome assembly OLRJ01 (sample SAMEA3136719, study PRJEB25190) | human gut metagenome | biome: human gut; feature: human-associated habitat; material: faeces | place: Austria | collected 2013
TACAAATCAGCTGCACTGCCAATTGTGCTATACTAGCGGGTACTAGATAATAATAACACAATTGGCTGTTGCTTGTCAATGCTAAACTTACAGCAACGCGATGCCCGCCTTCTCGCAGGCGGCTACGGTGTCGTCGTCCCACAGGCTGACCTGCACCTCGCCTACGTGTGCCTTACCCAACAGCAGCATGCACAGGCGGCTCTGGCCGATGCCGCCGCCCATGGTCAGGGGCAGGGTGCCGTCCAGCAGCATCTTGTGGAAGGGCAGTTCTGCACGCTGCGGGCAGCCGGCTTCTTCCAGCTGGCGGCGCAGAGATTCTGCATTGACACGGATACCCATGCTGGAAAGCTCCAGCGCACAGCCCAAGGGCACATGCCAGAAGAGGATGTCGCAGTTCAGCGCCCAATCATCGTAGTCCGGGGCGCGGCCGTCGTGGGGCTTGCCGCTCTTGAGTTTGCCGCCGATCTTCATGATGCAGATGGTGCCATGCTCCTTGGCAAAGGCGTTCTCGCGCTGTTTGGGTGTGTAGTCCGGGTACATGTCCTCCAGTTCCTGGGTGGTGATAAAGGTCACATCGCGGCCCAGGTGGATATTTTTCAGTTCTGGGAACTTCCAGCGCAGCTCATCCGAGGTCGCGCAGACAGCATCCACAATATCCCGCACAGTGTCCTGCAAAAAGTCCAGCGTGCGCTGGTCGGCGGTGATGACCTTCTCCCAGTCCCACTGGTCGACATAGATGCTGTGCAGGTTGTCCAATTCCTCGTCGCGGCGGATGGCGTTCATGTCAGTCACCAGGCCCTGGCCGGGGCGGAAGCCGTACTTGTACAGGGCGTAACGTTTCCATTTAGCCAAGCTGTGCACCACCTCAGCCTCCTGGTTCAGGCAGGGGACATCAAAGGCGACCGGGCGCTCCACACCGTTCAGGTCGTCGTTCAGGCCGCTGCCCTGCATAACGAACAGGGGAGCGGTCACGCGCTTCAGGTGCAGGGCCATGCAGATCTTTTCCTGAAAGATGGTCTTGATCAGGCCGATGGCTTTCTGTGTGTCATACAGGCCCAACAGGCTTTGGTAGTTTTCCGGCAGAGTGATCTTGCTCATAGTTCATTTCTCCTTTAGCGTATTTACTTTCCCTATAACTTAAGCCTTGGCAAACTGGCTTTCGTACAGCTTGGCGTAGAAGCCTCCGCGGTCCAGCAGTTCGTCGTGGGTGCCGCGCTCAATGATATTGCCGTCCTTCATCACCAAAATCTGGTCGGCATTTTTAATGGTGGACAGGCGGTGGGCCACGATAAAGCTCGTGCGGCCCTTCATTAGTTCCTCAAAAGCATCCTGCACCAATACCTCGGTACGGGTATCGATGCTGGACGTTGCTTCGTCCAAAATCAGGATCGGCGGGCGGCGCAGCATCACGCGAGCAATACAAAGCAGCTGGCGCTGGCCCTGGCTGATATTGCCTCCGTCCTCGGCCACCTCGGTATCATAGCCGTTGGGCAGGCGACAGATAAAGCTGTGGGCACGTGCCTTTTTGGCTGCTGCGATGATTTCTTCCCGCGTGGCATCGGGCTTGCCGTAGGCGATATTCTCGGCAATGGTCCCGGCTTTCAGCCAGGTCTCCTGCAGCACCATGCCTAGGTTGCCGCGCAGGCTGTCCCGCGTCACGGTGTCGATGGGATGGCCGTCCACCCGCAGGGTGCCGCCGTTGATCTCGTAGAACCGCATCAGCAGGTTGACCAGCGTGGTCTTTCCGCAGCCGGTGGGGCCAACCAGAGCAATACGCTGGCCGGGCTCCACTTTCAGATTCATATCCTCGATCAAGGGCACATCCGGCACATAGCGGAACTTCACATGCTCAAACTCGACCGCGCCGGCACCGTGGGGCAGTTCCACCGCATCCGGGGCATCTGGCAGGATGGGCGTTTCATCGATAAAGTCAAACACACGCTGGGCGCAGGCCAAAGCGTTCTGGAACTCAGTCATGACATCCGAAATATCGTTGAACGGCTTGGTGTACTGGTTGGCGTAGTTCAAAAACACTGACAAATCGCCGACCGTGATGCCACCTGCGATGGCCGCAAACGCGCCCAGCACGCCGACCGCGGCATATACCAGCGCATTGACAAAGCGGGTGCAGGGGTTGGTCATCGATGAGAAGAACACCGCCCGCACGCCGCAGCTTTGCAGGTCCAGGTTGATCTTATCAAAGCGTTCTTCGGCGCGGCTCTCATAGCCAAAGGCACGTACCAGATGCTCGTTGCCGACCAGCTCATCCACCAGGCTTGTCAGCTCAGCACGGGTCTCGCTCTGCACCTTAAACATCGAGTAGGTGTGGGTCGCAATAAAACGCGCCACAAAAATCGACAGCGGCGTCAGCGCCACGACCACCAGCGCGATGCGCCATTCAATGAACAGCATCACGCCCAGCGTACCGCAGATGGTCAGGATGCCGGTAAACAGCTGGGTGAAGCCCAGCAGCAGGCCGTCGCTGAACTGCTCCACGTCGGTGGTGATGCGGCTGATGGCATCGCCGGGGCGATGGGCGTCCATATATTTCAGGGGCAGCTGTTCCAGCTGCTCAAAGGTGCGCACACGCATATCACGCACGACGTGGAAGGTAATACGGTTGTTGACCACGTTCATCAACCACTGCGAGACAGCCGTGCAGGCTACTGTGCCCGCCATGGCAATGGCCAGCTTGCCCACGCCGCCAAAGTCTACCTGTCCGGGGCCGATAATAAGGTCTACCGCCTTGCCGGAGATGACCGGGGCCAGCAGGGTAGTGACCACAGTAACCACGGCCAGCACCAGCGTCAGCACCACCAGCCCGGCATAGGGGCGGATCAGCTCCAGCACGCGGCGGAGCGTGCCCTTATTCACTTTCTGTTTCTGCTTGCTCATAAGGTCTTCTCCACCTCCTCTTTGCTCAGCTGGCTCAGGCAGATTTCTTTGTAGACCTCGCAAGTCTTCAGCAACTGGCTGTGCGTGGCGTCGCCGGTCAGCACGCCGTCATCCAGCACCAGGATGTGGTCGGCGCGCTGCACGCTGGCTGCACGTTGGGAGACGATGAATACCGTCATGCCTTCGGTCTTTTCTTTAATAGCCTTGCGCAGGGCAGCGTCGGTGGCAAAGTCCAGTGCCGAGGCACTGTCGTCCAGAATCAAAACCTTCGGCTTCGGCACCAGCGCGCGGGCAATCGTCAAACGCTGGCGCTGGCCGCCGGAAAAGTTGCGGCCTGCAGTCTCCACAGGCGCATCCAGCATACCGGGCTTGGTGTGCACAAAGTCTGCTGCCTGGGCAATTTCCAGCGCCTGCCAAATTTCTTCGTCGGTGGCATCGGGGGCAGCCCAGCGCATGTTATCGCGGATGGTACCGGTAAACAGCACGGCCTGCTGGGGCACAATGCCCACCATGCGGCGCAGCTGGGTAAAGCCGTACTCTTTCACATTGTGGCCAAACAGCGACACCGTGCCGGTCGTTGCATCATAGAAGCGGCACACCAGGTCGATCAAGGTCGATTTACCGCTGCCGGTACCGCCGATAACGCCAATGGTCTCGCCAGGCTTAGCCGTAAAACTTACATTGGTCAGGCTTGGCGCACCGGCGCCGTTGTAGGTGAAAGTCACGTCGTCAAACGCCACAGCCGGGGCAGCGGGTTCTGCATCCAGCTCTGCGGCGGCAGGATCAGGCATCGTGGTGTGCGTGTTCAAGATCTCGTTCACGCGCATACCGCTGGCCAGGGCGCGGGTCACCGAGATGACCAGATCAGCCAGGCGCAGCAGGCTGACCAGAATTTGGTTCATATAATTGATGAGCGCGATGATCTCGCCCTGGGTCAGCGCGCCATTATTGACCTCGTGGCTGCCGCGCATCAGCAGGGCAATGATGGCCAGGTTGATGACCAGGTAGGTCAGCGGGTTCATCAGGGCCGAGATGCGGCCTGCCATCGTCTGGATGCTGCGCAGGTGGTCGTTGGTCTCTACAAAGGCGGTCAATTCGTCCGCCTGGCGTGAGAAGGCACGCACCACACGGGCGCCCACGTAGTTTTCACGGGTCAGCAGGGTGACCTTGTCCAAGCCGTTCTGGGCCTCATGATAGATGGGCACCGTGGCGCGCATAATGAGATAAATAATCAGCGAAATAACGACCGTTGCCGCAATAAACAGCAGGGTCAGCCGCGAGCTGATGGTGTAGGCCATGATCAGCGCGCCAATGACAATGAACGGGCTGCGCAGCAGCAGGCGCAGCGTCAGGTTTACGCCGTTCTGCACCTGGTTGATGTCGCTGGTCATGCGGGTGACCAATGTCGGGGTGCCGATGCCGTCCAGCTCGCTGTAGCTCAGCGTGTTGATATGGCGGAACAGGTCTCTGCGCAGCGCGGTACTGAAGCCCAGCGCCGCTTTAGCGGAGAAGTACTGGGCCGTCAGGCTGCAGGTCAGGCCGATAGCCGCCAGCAGAATCAGCAGACCACAGCGTTGCCAGATGAACACGGCATCGCCATTTTTGATACCGGTGTCGATAATGCTCGCCACCACCAGCGGCACAAAAAGTTCAAAGGTAGCTTCCAGCATTTTAAACAGGGGTGCCAGAACAGCCTGCTTTTCGTAGCCCTTGATGTAGCGCATCAGTTTGTGCATGTTGGTATCACCTCATACTCGGATTTTGCAGACTTTTTTATTATAGCACATCGTGAAGCGTTTGTCATTCCATGTTTTCCCTTGTTTCGAGGATTATTTATGCGTCGAACGTCTATACTGACTATAGGAAAAATTTAGGAGGCGCCAGAATGCTATTTCGTTCTTATAAAGGGCTGTCCCGCGGGGCCTCGCGCACGGTGCGCACGGCGCTGCGCCTAGCCGGGCAGCAGGGCTGCGCCACGGCTGATACCGGGCACCTGCTACTGGCCATGCTGCAGACAGCCCAGGGCCCTGCAGCGGATTTTCTACGCCGCAAGCGCGTTACCACTGCCTCCTTGACAGAGGCCGCCCCCAAGCGCAGCGGCACCGGCCAGCCCCACCGCCTGCGCAAAAACGACCTTTCCTCGGACAGCCGCAAGGCCATCGAGTTTGCCATTTTGGGTGCCCATGCATCCAGCGCCGCCAAAGCCGAAAACGAGCACCTGCTCTGCGCCATGCTGGAGGACACTGCCTGCACGGCCAGCATCTGGCTGGCGGCCGCAGGCATCGAGGTGCCCCAGGCCGCGCGGGAGTGCCGCCAGCTTTCCGGCCAGATGACACTGCCCGTACAGCCCCGGATGAGCACCGCCCGCAGCGGCCGCCCCAGTGAAAAGTACGGCCGCGATCTGACCCGTCTGGCGCAGGAGGGCCGCCTGGACCCGGTGCTGTGCCGGGAGGAAGAGCTGGAACGCATGGTAGAAATTCTGTGCCGACGCCAGAAGAACAATCCCTGCCTGCTGGGCGAGCCGGGCGTTGGCAAAAGTGCCCTGGCTGAAGCGCTGGCCCAGGCGATTGCATCCGGCCAAATCACCCCGGCACTGCGCGGCAAGCGGGTTCTGGCACTGGACATGGCCTCGATGGTAGCGGGCACCAAGTACCGCGGCGATTTTGAGGAGCGGTTCAAGAACCTGCTGGAAGAACTCTACCGCGACCGCAGCACCATCCTTTTTATTGATGAGATCCATCTTATCGCCGGGGCCGGTGCGGCCGAGGGGGCCATCGACGCCGCCAGCATCCTGAAGCCGATGCTGGCCCGGGGCGAGATCCAACTCATCGGTGCCACCACGCCGGAGGAATACCGCAAGACCATCCAGAAAGATTCCGCGCTGGAGCGCCGCTTTGGAAAAGTAATGGTAGAAGAGCCCACCCCCGAAAACGCTGAAAAGATTTTGCTGGGCCTGATGCCCCGTTACGAGCGTTACCACTGTGTCGCCATCCCGCCCGAGACGATTCACGCCGCCGTGGAGTTAAGCGTGCGCTACCTGCCGGGGCGTTTTTTGCCGGATAAGGCCATCGACCTGCTGGACGAAGCAGCCGCCGCACTTCGCATAACCGACAAGGAATCCTCTGGCCGCAGGGTGCTGACGCCGCGTCATATTGCCCGGGTCGTCAGCAAGGCCAGCGGCGTCCCAGCCGAGCGGGTAGGGGAAGCCGAGCGGGAGCGGCTGAACCAGCTGGAAGCCCGCCTCAGTGCCGAGGTCATCGGCCAGCCCGCTGCTGTTTCTGCTGTAGCCGCTGCCATCCGCCGCAGCCGCACCGGCCTGCGGGAGAACGGACGTCCCATCGGTGCCATGCTGTTTTTAGGTCCCACCGGCGTGGGCAAAACGCAGCTGGCCCGCACACTGGCCAAATGCTGGTTCGGCAGTGAGAAATCCCTGCTGCGCTTTGACATGTCCGAATATATGGAGAAGCACACTGTCGCCCGCCTGCTGGGCGCGCCGCCCGGCTATGTCGGCCACGAGGAAGGCGGCCAATTGACCGAGGCCGTGCGCCGCCGCCCCTACAGTGTGGTGCTGTTTGACGAGATTGAAAAAGCGCACAGCGACATTCAAAATCTGTTGCTGCAAATCTTGGAGGGTGGCTCTTTGACCGATGCCCAGGGGCGGCGGGCGGATTTTTCCAACACCATTATCCTGCTCACTTCCAACCTGGGTGCCCGCTGCCTGTCCGGGCAGACAGCCCCGCTGGGTTTTGGCACTGCGCAGACCGAGCGCTCCCGCCGCAGCAAACAGGCGATACAGGAAGCCAAGGATTATTTCCGGCCCGAACTGATGGGCCGCCTGGATGAAGTCGTCGTCTTTGATCCACTCGGCCCCGAACAACTGGCTGGTATTGCCGACCGCCTGTTGCGGGAACTGGAAGTCCGCGCCGCCGTGCAAGGGTATCTGCTTACCCATACTGCGTCCGCCGCCAAAGTGCTGGCAGGGGACACTGTGCCGCCCTACGGTGCCCGCGAACTGCGCCGCAAGGTCAGCCGCGCCGTCGAGCAGGCCCTCGCCGACCGTATCGCCGCCGGCACCGCCCACCCCGGCACATTGTACACCGCTGATGCCGACGCCGACGGTCATATCATCCTGACCGAAAGCGATGCGGCTTTGTGCGTATAAATATAAAAATAAAGGCTCCCCTAAGGGGAGCCCTTATTTTTAATACCCTTTTAATCTTACGGCTTCACGCTAAATTCCTGCTCGCAGTACACGCAGCGGTACTTTCCGCTGGGGGTCAGCGCAAAAATATGGTCACAGCCTTCCTCAATCGAGGTAATGCACCGCGGGTTCTTGCACTTGATGACATTGACCAAGCGCTTGGGCTGCTCGGGGCGGCTCTTTTTTGCCACGTGGCCATTCTCGATGAACGTAATACTGATCTTCGGGTCCACATAACCCAAAATATCAAAGCTCAGGTCGCTCACGTCGCCCTCGATTTTGATAATGTCCTTCTTGCCGCTCTTCTGGCTGCGGACATTCTGCAGCAAGGCCACGGTGGCGTCGCTCAGCTTTTCCAGCTCCATCAGGTGGTACAGGGCCAGGCCGGTACCTGCGGTGATATGGTCAATGACCACGCCGTTCTGAATTTCATCAACCTTCAACATCGAAAGCTACCTCCCCAGTTTTAGGATCTTTCAAGCCAAGCAGCGTCATGATCAGGGCCATGCGCATATGCACGCCGTTCTGCACCTGGTCAAAGTAAGCGGCACGCGGGTCATCATCCACATCCAGCGTGATCTCATTCACACGGGGCAGGGGATGCAGCATCGCCATGTCGGCCGGGGCCAGATCCAGCTTTGCCTTGGTCAGCACATAGCTGTTCTTCAGGCGGATGTAATCTTCCTCGTTGAAGAAACGTTCGCGCTGCACGCGGGTCATGTACAGGATGTCAAGCTGGGGCAGGGCTTCTTCCAAACTGCGGGTCTCGACATACTCAATGCCGTTGGGCTCCAGAATTTCGCTGATGATGTAGTCCGGCACACGCAGTTCTTCGGGCGAGACCAGCACAAACCTCATGCCCGGCAGGCGGGACAGGCTCTTGATCAGGCTGTGCACGGTGCGGCCAAACTTCAAATCGCCGCAGAAACCGATGGTCAGGTGGTCCAGGCGGCCCTTGCGCTGGCGGATGGTCATCATGTCCAGCAGCGTCTGGGTGGGGTGGCTGTGGCCGCCATCACCGGCATTGATGACCGGGATGCGGCTGTAACGGGAGGCACGCAGCGGGGCGCCCTCTTTGGGGTGGCGCATGGCGGCAATATCGGCCACGCAGCTGACCACGCGGATGGTATCAGCCACGGTCTCTCCCTTGCTGGCGCTGGAAACGCCGGCATCGGGGAAGCCAAGCACCTGGCCGCCCAAGTTCAGCATAGCAGCCTCAAAGGAAAGGCGGGTACGGGTGCTGGGTTCATAAAACAAAGTGGCCAGGCGTTTGCGGGCCGCTACGTCGCGGTAAGCGGCCGGGTCCTCATGGATACGGTCGGCAAGGTCCATCAGACTGAGCGTTTCTTCCAGCGTAAAGTCCGCCGGGTCGATCAAATGTCTCATACACATTCCCCTTTATTCAACGGTCTATGATCTTCTCGGCAGCACCGCACCTTACATTGTGCAGCACTGCTGTATGTCAAAGCGGTCGCCCGCCTGAACACCATTACAAAAGCTTGCGCACCATCGCAAAATCAAAGAAATCAGTATAATAAGTTTGGCAGCACAGCACCGGTTTGCACAGGCGGGAGTAGCAAATCTCCTCCAACTGCAAAAGCGCCTGTTCGGGGCGCAGGGCCAGCTGGCGGCGGATGCCTGCCGGGCCGGACACTGCATGCAGGTGGGCCACAGTCTCCGTCACTTCAGTATGGCAGTGGCGGGCGGCAATGTCAAAAATGGGCTGGCTGAAATCAATGCCTTCCAGCCGCTTATTGTCAAATAAAGAAAGCGGCAGAATATCGGTGGAAAACAGCACCGGCGTATCATCCGCCATCACGCGGCGGCGCACAAACACCAACGTCTGCGGGGCGTCGGTGGGCAACTGCAGCTTTTCGGCCAAAGCGGGGGAGGCGATCTCCCGCGTTACGCTCAAGTTATCGCTGCGGGGTTCCTTGCCAATGGCGCGGATCATTTTATAGAATTCCAGCTTCTGATCCATGCGGTTTTTCAGCTGCACCACATCCCGGTTTACCAAGGTGCCGATGCCGCGCACACGTTCCAGGTAGCCGTCGCGCTCCAGCTCGCTCAGGGCGTCGCGCACTACCGTGCGGCTCACCCCCAGATCGGAAGCCAGCTCCAATTCACTGGGCAGCTGAGCAGCACCGCTATAGCGGCCATTTTCCAGTTCCTCCAGCAGGCGGGCAGCCGTATGCTGGCTGCGCAGCTCACCGCCCAGCCGGTTTTCGGTCTGTTTATTCATCGATCAAATTCCTTTCGGGCCCGACATACGTCTGCCAGGCAGCATTTATCGCAGTATGGGGTTGTGCGCGCCGTGCACACCGCGCGGCCATGGTCTACCAGCCGGTGGCAGAAATCACTGCCTTCTTCCGGCGGAATGATCTTCCACAGTTCCTTTTCGACTTTTGCCGGTTCCTTAATGCCGTCCACCAGGCCGATGCGGTTGCACAGCCGGATGCAGTGGGTGTCAGTCACGATGGCCGGCTTGCCGAACACATCCCCCATAATCAGGTTGGCGCTTTTGCGGCCCACACCGGGCAGGCTCAGCAGCGCGTCAAAGTCGCTGGGCACTTTGCCGCCGTATTCATCCCGCAGCTTGCGCATACAGGCAGAAATATCCCGCGCCTTGCTGTGCCCCAGGCCGCAGGGTTTTACAATGGCTTCGATTTCTTCCGGTTCGGCCGCTGCCAATGCTTCCACACTGGGATATCTGGCAAACAGGTCCTGCACCACCACGTTTACACGGGCGTCGGTGCACTGTGCCGCCAGCCGTACCGACACCAACAGCTGCCAGGCGTGGTCATAATCCAGCGTACATTCTGAGCGGGGGTATTCTTTTTTCAGCCTATCAATACAGATCCGTGCGAGTTCTTTTTTAGTCACAGGATTCGCTCCGTTTCGTTTTCTTCTCTTGATTTTACCACGATGCGCCCTTTTAATCAAGCGCAGAAGTATGATGTTTTGGTACATATCCCCCCATGTGTTTTCCTGAATCGCCGGTACGGCAAAATTTTCCCGCAAAAACACAGTTTGCATCGACCTTTTATCGGTGTTGCCTTGATTTCACAGCCAAAATCACCTATAATTTAATGATAAGAATTTCTATTTTATGCGGCATACACGCCGCAGCAATTTTAGCTAAATTTATAGTAAGTAAAGGAAATCCACCATGGAGCCATTGGCACAGCGTCTGCGCCCCCGCACTTTGGATGAAGTCTGCGGACAGCAGCATCTTTTAGGCAAGAATCAGGTTTTCCGCCGCACGGTCGAAAGCGGCCATATCCCCAACATGATCTTCTACGGTCCCTCCGGCGTAGGCAAAACCACTGTGGCCAGCATCATCGCTGCAGGCAGCGGCATGAAACTGCACAAACTTAACGGCACCACCGCCTCCACCAGCGACATCAAGTCGGTGCTGAACGACATCGGCACCTTGGGTACCGACGGCGGCATCCTGCTGTATCTGGACGAGATCCAGTACTTCAACAAGCGCCAGCAGCAAAGCCTGCTGGAATGTGTAGAGCAGGGCACCGTCACCCTGATTGCCTCCACCACCGAGAACCCATACTTTTATGTATACAACGCACTGCTTTCCCGCTGCACAGTGTTTGAGTTCAAGGCACTGACCGCCGCCGACATCCGTCAGGGCTTGCAAAACGCCGTAGCCCGCCTGGGGGCCGACGACCAGACGCCGATTTTGATCCCGGACGACGCGCTGGACTACCTGGCCCAAAGTGCGGGCGGCGATATGCGCAAAGCCCTGGGCAACCTGGAGTTTGCCGTCACCGCCGCGCCGATCGAGAACGGTACCCGCACCATCGACCTTTCCATGGTGCAGCAGGTAGCCGTGCGCACGGCCATGCGGTACGACAAGCTGGGCGACGACCATTATGATATTGTCTCGGCTTACCAAAAGTCGATGCGCGGCTCCGATCCGGACGCCGCCCTGCATTATCTAGCCCGCCTTCTGGAAGCCGGTGACCTGCCCAGCGCCTGCCGCCGCCTGATGGTCTGCGCCTGTGAGGATGTTGGCCTGGCCTGGCCGCAGATCATCCCCATTGTAAAGGCTGCCGTGGACATTGCCAACGCTGTCGGCCTGCCGGAAGCTCGGCTTCCGCTGGCCGATGCTGTGGTATTGGTCGCCACGGCACCCAAATCCAACTCTGCCCACAATGCCATCAACGCCGCCATCGCGGATGTCCAGGCAGGCCGCACCGGCCCTATCCCGCGTCAGCTGCAAAACAAACACTATGACGGCGCCGACGCCAAGGTCAAGGGCCAGCATTACCTCTACCCTCACGATTTTCCTAACCACTGGACCGCCCAGCAATACCTGCCCGATTCCATCAAGGACCGCCGCTACTACGAACCCGGCGACAACAAAAACGAGCAGGCTTTTGCCCAATACTGGAAGATGATCAAAGGAGAATAACCATGTCCGCCCTCCACTGCGAAAACGTTACGTTTCATTCCTCTGACGAGAAACACACCTCCTCGGCCGTCATTTATACCTGCCCGGACGTGCCCGTGCGGGCAGTCATCCAGCTCAGCCACGGCATGTGCGAGTACGTCCGCCGCTATGCACCGATGGCGGATTTCTACGCCGCCCATGGCATTGCCCTGGCAGGCAACGACCACCTGGGCCACGGCGACACCGCCCAGGCAGGGGAGCACGGCCACTACGGCGAAAAGGACGGCCGCTTTCATCTGCTGGACGACCTGCATACAATGAACAGCCTGCTGCACGAGCGTTTTCCCGGCCTGCCCATCATCCTGTACGGCCACAGCATGGGCAGCTTTTATGCCCGATGGTACGCTGAAAAGTGGCCGGAGAGTATCACGGCACTTATCATTTCCGGTACAGCTGGTCCCAGCGTGATGAACGCCATCGGCCAGCGTCTGGCTGCTCTGATTGCTGCCGTCAAGGGCAACGACGCCGTCTCGCCCTTGATGGTCAATCTGAATTTCGGCAGCTATTGCAAGCGCATCCCGGATGCCGCCTCGCCCAACGCCTGGCTCAGCCGCGACACCCAGGTCGTACGGGATTATGACGCCGACAAGCTCTGCACCTTCTCGTTCACCGCGGGCACCTACCGGGAGATGCTGGCCACACTCAACCACGTCAGCCGCAAAAGCTGGGCTGAGGGAATCGCCAAGGACCTGCCCATCCTGCTCATCGCCGGTGACGCTGACCCCGTAGGCAACTATGGCGCCGGTGTACGCACCGTCTGGGCCATGCTGGGCGACGCCGGTGTACAGGACCTGACCTGCCAAATCTATGAGGGAGCCCGCCACGAACTACACAACGAAACCAACCGCCAGGAGGTCTTCGATTACGTTCTGACCTGGATCGAATGCCATATTTAAATTCATTTTATATCGAATTATCGAGAATCCTCGGCTTATACCGGGGATTTTTTATTTTACCTATTGACAATGCTATACCTCGTGTGTATTATTGTATTAGATGCTTAACACAAGCATACAGGAGGCAATCACCATGAATTGGAACATAACCGCCGGGCGGCCAGTGTATGTCCAGCTGATCGAACAGCTGGAGCTGGCGCTGGTGGCGGGGGAATTTCCGCCCGGCAGCCGTATCCCGCCCGTGCGGGAGCTGGCCGCCGATGCGGGCGTCAACCCCAATACCATGCAGCGTGCCTTGCAAGATTTGGAAAGTCGAGGCCTGCTGCAGGCCCAGCGCACTGCCGGGCGTACCGTCACAGCCAACGATACCGTATTGCAAGCTCTGCGCCGCAAACGCGCCGCCACCCTGGCCCGGGATTTTCTGCAGCAAATGCACGCCCTGGGCATGACCGCAGTAGAGGTCGAGACCCTGCTGCGGGAAACCGAAACATCAGAAAAGGAGTAACACAATGGAACCTGTATATGAAGTCCACGGCCTGTGCAAATACTATGGCAAAAAGGCCGCGCTGGATGGCGTGGATTTTGCCGTAGAGCCGGGCAAATTGGTGGGCCTGCTGGGCCCCAATGGCAGCGGCAAAACGACCCTTATTAAAATTTCCGCCGGGCTGCTCACGGCCGACAGCGGCACCGTCTGCATTGATAAAGCACCGGTAGGTGTCTACACCAAGGCCATCACCAGCTACCTGCCGGACCGCATGGCCCTGCCTACCGAGTTCACCGCCGCTGACGCCGTAAGCCTGTACACTGATTTCTTTGCCGATTTCGACCGTACCAAAGCCAACGCCATGCTGGCCGACCTGCATCTGAATCAGCACGATCGCATCGGCGCTATGAGCAAGGGCACGCAGGAGAAAATGCAGCTTTGCTTAACGATGAGCCGTGCCGCCAAGCTGTACCTGCTGGACGAACCTTTGGGCGGTGTTGACCCCGCCGCACGGGAATACATTTTAAACACCATCCTGCATAACTACAGCGAGGACGCCGCGCTCGTGCTCTCCACCCATCTGATCGGCGATATTGAAAAAGTGCTGGATGAGGTTATCTTCCTCAAAGACGGTTCTGTCATGCGCCAGGTCGGCGTGGACGAGCTGCGTGAGGAGACCGGCACCAGCGTGGACGCTTATTTTAGGGAGGCATACAAATGCTGACGAAACTTTTAAAATATGATTTCAAGGCCACCGGCCGCATCATTCTGCCCATCGCGGGCGGCGTGCTGTTATTAAACTTTGTCTCGGACCTGCTGGGGCATTTTGTCAACAACACCAGCCATACGATGCCCTGGGTCGGCGTTTTTATGGGGCTGCTCACCCTTGCCACGTTTTTGGGCATGCTGGCGGTGCTGGCCATCTGCTTTTTTGCCAGTGTGCAGCGCTACTACAAACTGTTGGGGGAACAGGGCTACCTGATGCTGGCCCTGCCGGTACACGCCTGGCAGCACATTGCCGCCAAGCTCATCTGCGGCGTCGTGTGGACGCTGTTCGGCTTTTTCTACTTCGGAATCTGCGGTACGCTCACCCTCTCGGCACTGGACGGCGACAGCTTTTCCCTTACCGGCGTAAACATCCAAGATGTTCCGCTCCTGCTGTTATTCTTCCTCCTGATCCTTGCACTGATTGCCGGTGCCCAGCTGCACGCTTACCTGGCCTGCGCCTATGCGGGGATGTTTACCCAGCATCGGCTGACCATCAGCATCATCAGCTACTTTGTAATTGGCTTTATTGGACAAATGCTGAGCCTTGTCGGCACCATTATTTTTGCCATTATAGTATATCCGTCCCTCGATAACATCGGCAGCATGGTCGAACTGCAAAACGGCATACTCCTTTCCGTCTGCGTCATCTTCCTGCTCACCCTGTTGGTGGACGCCCTTCTTTGGGCGCTGACTCAGTGGCTCATGAGCAGCCGCCTCAATCTGGCTTGATTTTTCCGTTCTCTGTTCCGATTAATAAAGAAAAGAGCCTGTTTTTTCATGCAATCTTGTATGTTGTTTCCTGCATCTTCTAAAACGAGGCTTTCACTTTTTGTCATCTGTACCGTGATGCCCTGTCTGTTTTTGTACAGCTGCATTATCAGCAGTGGATCAGGGGTACACGGCGGCTCGGTGCTGGCGCTCATGTGGTTACCGGGGTCGGCTATCGGCTATGCTGTTATTGCGTTCCTTATTTACAAACATTCCAAAGCCCCCTAAACATAATAAGAAACCCCAAGCAGGAACCGGCCCCCCATACAAGGGGATGCAGGCTCCTGCCTGGGGTTTTCTTTCCTTATTAATTACTTAATTACACAACAAAATCCCGTATTGCTTCGGCATCGTGCAGGCCTTTGGTGTACAGCTTTTTCAAGGCCTCCTGGTCGCGGGTCAGCGTTTTGACACCGCAGGTATCGTCAGGTGCAATGATGAGCACTTTGCCCTCAGCAGCCAACTGCTGTGCTTTCTGGATGCCTTCATTATAATGTTGGGCGCGCAGAGCCAGCTGTTCGGCAGCTTTCGGGTAGCGTCGGCGGATGACGCGTGCCAGCTTGCGGTCGGTGCCGTCGGCGCGGATGATCCCGGCGGGCTTTGTCAAAATCAGCACCACCTTATCGCAGCCATCGGCAAAGGCCTTGTCCAGGGGGATGGTATCGCCCAAAGCGCCGTCATAATAAGGGACACCATCAATCACAATGGGCTTGCAGGCCACCGGGATACAGCAGGAGGCCATCAGCACGCGGTAGTCGTCCTGATGCAGATCACTGCGTGTAAAGTATTTCGGCTTGCCAGTGGTTGCATTGGTGGCAATCATGTACCATTCCGCCGGGTTTGCGTTCATTTTTGCAAAGTTCAATGGGTTTTCGCCGCCCGCATTGCTGAGCGTCCCATAGATATATTGCAGGTTCAAAAACGAGCCGCCGTGCAGCATGTTGCCCGCGCCCATGTACTGCTTGCGCATCGAGTATTCCTCGTAAAACGAGTAGTTTCGCCCGTGCTGGCCGCTTATATAGGATGCGAGGTTTGCACTGCCAGCCGAAATGCCGATGCCATAATCAAACTGTACATCGTTTTCCATACACCAGTCAAACACGCCCGCCGCATAAATGCCGCGCAGGCCGCCGCCTACGTCGATCACGCCAATTTTTGCCATTTGTTGCTTCCACCTCTCATGCAACAAATTATACACCTGTCACACGCGCAAAGCATCATACAATCTGGCTCAGATGCCCGAAATTTTGTCCTTTTAGGGCATAGCTATTTTAACCGCACGCCGCCACAGCTTCCATCGCCGTTTCCAGTCCGCGGGCAATTTGGCGCAGGTCCATGCTGGGGGTGCCCAGCGGCTTATTGATGACCTGCTCCATCGCATAGGGCACATGGATGAACCCTCCGCGCACATTGGGGTACTTTTTATCGATGAGATACAGCAGGGTATACAGCAAATAGTTGCACACATAGGTGCCCGCCGTGTAGGAGACCGCGGCCGGTATCCCGGCATCCCGCATCCGCTGCACCATGGCTTTTACGGGCAGGGAGGTGAAGTAAGCGGTCTCACCGTCCTCCCGGATGGGCACATCCACAGGCTGATACCCGGCATTGTCCGGGATGCGGCCGTCCATAAAGTTGATGGCTACTTTTTCCGGGGTGATAGCCGCGCGGCCGCCCGCCTGTCCCACGCAGATGACCGCATCGGGTTTATGCCGCTGCATAGCGTCCTCCAGAACCGCACCGGCGCGGTGGAACCGGGTTGGGACTTCCAACTTGATGATCTCGGCCCCGGCAATGGTGTCAGGCAGCAGTTTGACTGCCTCATAAGCCGGGTTGACGGTCTCGCCGCCGAAGGGATCGAAGCCGGTAATTAAAATTTTCATGGCAGAGCGCCTCTTTTCGCAGTTTTTTGCCATTATAGCATATCTGCCTCTCCATCTCAAGCGCCGTGCCACACCGCACTTTTTGCCGTAATCCTCCCCATTTACGCATTTTTTAATGATTCATGAACATTTCTTTACAGATTTATTATAAGTTTTAGTTGACAAACACTCTCCATGCCGTATAATGTATCTTGTGTGTGCATCTATAGGGTAAATCTTTTATGCCCTGACACATTGGCGTTGTATGTGCTGCTTGTAGCGGACCTGTCCACCGGGACCGTGTAACAAACCTTTGCGGGGCGGCATAATTGGCGCTGACTCGTTAAGTGCCTTGTGCCGGCCTAAGGAAGAAACGGTGCGAAAAGAAAGTGCTGTAACGGGAAATTCCGCAAAGGGGGATGCAATAATAATGAATGAGAATCTCATCGTATCGCTGAAAGACATTGTTGTTGATTTTGACGGGCAGAAGGTCCTGGACGGGCTTTCCCTCGACATTCACGACAAAGAGTTCGTTACGTTCCTTGGCCCTTCCGGCTGCGGCAAAACGACCACTCTGCGCGTGATTGCCGGGTTTATTACCCCAAAATCCGGCAATGTCTTTTTTGATGGCAAAGACATCGCCGACCTGCCACCCTATAAGCGCCAGGTCAACACAGTGTTCCAGAAGTATGCGCTTTTCCCGCATCTGAACGTCTTTGAAAATGTGGCGTTCGGCCTGCGCCTGAAAAAGTTGCCGGAGGAAGAGATCCGCCCGAAAGTTCTGGAAATGCTGGAGACCGTCGGTCTGAAAGGCTTTGAGCGGCGCAGCATCCATCAGTTGTCTGGCGGCCAGCAGCAGCGTGTGGCCATCGCCCGCAGCCTAGTCAACCAGCCTCGCGTGCTGCTGCTCGACGAGCCCCTGGGTGCCCTGGACCTGAAGCTGCGCAAAGAGATGCAGCTGGAGCTTAAGCGCCTGCAGCGCGAGATGAATATCACCTTCGTTTATGTCACCCACGACCAGGAAGAAGCCCTGACCATGTCGGACACAGTCGTGGTCATGTCCGGCGGCAAAATCCAGCAGATCGGTTCGCCGCAGGATATTTACAACGAGCCCAAGAACGCCTTTGTCGCCCGCTTTATCGGTGATTCCAACATCGTGGACGGCGTGATGCTGCGTGACTTTTTCGTCAACTTCGGCGGTCATGACTTTACCTGTGTGGACCGCGGCTTCAAGCCCAACGAGCCGGTGCAGGTCGTCATCCGTCCCGAGGACGTGCAGATCGTGCCGCCGTCTGTCGGCATGCTGACCGGCCTGGTGCGCGAGGTCATCTTCAAGGGCGTACATTTTGAAATGCACGTGGATGTGGAAGGCTATGAGTGGCTGATCCATTCCACCCAGGCAAGCCAGCCCGGCGAACTGATCGGCATGAACATCGGCCCCGACGAAATTCATATCATGAAGCGTTCGGAGGTGTAAGCAATGCTCAAATCCAAGTCCTCCCGCTGGCTGGCAGGGCCATATCTGCTCTGGATGGCCATTTTCACTGTCGTGCCGCTGGTCATCGTCGTCTGGTACGCCATGACGAACGCCGACGGACAGTTCACCCTTGACAACCTGACCCAGATTGGCCGGTATTCCAGCGTATTTGCCCGCAGCCTGATTCTGGCCGCCATTTCCACAGTAGTCTGCCTTGTCATGGCATTCCCGATCGGGTACTTTCTGTCCCGCCTGCGGGCCAACAAGCAGCATATCATGCTGATGCTGATCATGCTGCCCATGTGGATGAATTTTTTGCTGCGCACCTACGCATGGATGACCCTGCTGGAGAAAAACGGCCTTATCAACAAATTCTTCGGTCTGTTCGGCCTTGGCCCCTTCAACATGATCAATACCTCCGGCGCGGTCGTGCTGGGCATGGTCTACAACTATCTGCCCTTCATGATTCTGCCCATCTACACGGCCATGACGAAGATCGATGATTCCATCGTCGAGGCCGCGCAGGATCTGGGCTGCAACGTCTGGCAGATTTTGTTCCGCGTTCTGGTGCCGCTGACCGGTCCCGGCATTGCCACCGGCATTACCCAGGTGTTCGTGCCCGCCGTCTCCACCTTTATTATCAGCCGTATGCTGGGCGGCGGCTCCAACCTGCTGATTGGCGACTTGATTGAGCTGCAGTTCCTCGGCAACTCCTACAACCTGAACCTCGGCTCTGCCATGAGTCTGGTACTGATGGTTATCGTCCTGCTCTGCATGAGCTTCACTTCGAGCTTCGATGAGTCCGAGATGGAAGGGGTGATGTGAGATGGCAAAGAAACATTCCGCGCTGCTCATGCGCACCTACGTCATTCTGGTGTTCTGCTTCATGTACCTGCCCATCGCAGTCATGATCGCGTTCAGCTTCAACGAGAGCAAGTCCCGCTCGAACTTCACGGGCTTCACCCTCGGCTGGTACAAAAGTCTGTTCCACAACGAGATGATCCTCTCGGCGCTGGGGCTCAGCCTTGTGCTGGCGCTGGTTTCCAGCGTCATTGCCACGGTGCTGGGCACGCTGGCGACCATCGGCATCAACTCGATGTCCCGCAAGAGCCAGCTCATCATCAACAACATCAGCTATGTGCCCGTCGTCAACCCGGAGATCATCACCGGCGTTTCTCTGATGCTGCTCTTCGTCATGGCGCAGAATTTCGGCAT